>OFTY01000020.1_pt1 | contig 253363 bp, 219 predicted proteins | sample 1775061 | NCBI WGS metagenome assembly OFTY01 (sample SAMN08195773, study PRJEB24354) | sludge metagenome | isolation source: sludge from phenol fed wastewater aerobic bioreactor B | place: India: Nagpur | collected 2016-09-16 | reverse complement strand
GCGCCCCCCAACGCACCCCGGAGGGGGGCCCCCCCCACGGGACCGCGCCCGCCCCCCCCCCCAGGGGCCCCGGCAGGCCGGGGGCCCCCGGGGGGGGGGGGGGGGGGGCGCGCTATCGCCCGGGCGGGAGGCTCCGGCACGCGGGGGAAGCGGGGCGCGCCGCTAGTCCTCGGCCGGCGTCGCAGCAAGCGGGACGATGAGGTCGGGGCCGTCGTTGCGCACGTCGTTCACCCGCGCCGCCACCGGCCACAGCGTCATTTCCTCCTGAGGAAGCGGCTTCAGCAGCTCCTGCGGATCGGGCGCATCGAGGAAGGCGGCCATGTCCTCGTCGCGCAGGATGACGGGCATGCGCTCATGCAGGGGCTGAAGCAGAGGGTTCGCCGCGCAGGTGAGGATGGTGAAGGTGCGCAGCCACAGACCGCTGGCCGGATCCTTCCAGCCTTCCCACAAGCCGGCGAAGACGAACGGCTGGCCCGTCTTCAGGGTGATGAAATTGGCCTGCTTGCCGGTCTCCAAGCGGCGCCACTCATAGAAACCGTCGGCCGGGACGAGGCAGCGCCGGCGCTTGTGCCAGGCGGCGCGGAAGGAGGCCTTCTCGGTCACCGTCTCGCTGCGGGCGTTGATGAGGCGCGCGCCGCCGCTCGCATCCTTCGACCAGACCGGCACGAGCCCCCAGCGCAGCAGCGAGAGCACGAGCTCGCCGCTCTCGGGGTTGCGGCGGATGACCATGAGGTCCTGCGTCGGCGCGGCATTGAAGCGGGCCGGCGCGTTGGGCAGCGCCTCGTCCCCGAGCTTCACCCCGAAGCGGCGGGCATAATCATAAGGCGACAGGTGCTGGACGAAGCGGCCGCACATCAGGCGTGCGCCTTCCCGGGCCGAACCGCTCGGGGGCCGCGCGGGCCGGCACCGGCGGCGTGACCGAACGCCCTTGGCCTCCCCGACGAGGCCGTGATACGCGCCCGGCCCGATTCCCTGTCCCGATCGAAATGCTCCGCAAAGCGATTGATGCAGCCACAGCCACCCGACTCCGAGGCCCGAGGCGCCGCGAGGGAATCGGCGGCGGCGCGCCTGCCCCATTGCCACACGGTTGACGCCCGCACCCCGCGCCAGCTCCCCTGCCGGTCGCCCCTTTCGGGCGTGCCGGCGGCGGGCACGGTCGCCGCCGCGTTCACGCTGCCAGCCGATAGCGCCCGGTGATGGAGGCCGGACCTTCCGTCACCACCCGCCCCTCCGCCACCAGATGTTCGAGGTGGGCCAGGACCGTCAGCGACGCCGCGCCGACCAGCTTCGGATCGAGCCCGATGTAGATGCCCCGCACCAGGTCCGGAATGGTCTCGCTGTCGCGCTCCAGCGCCCGCAGGATGGCGGTCTCGCGGGCGAAACGGTGCTCCAGGTAGCGGCCCACGAAGGCCGGCGCGTCCTGGATCGCGCCGCCGTGGCCGGGCAGATAGACGCGCTCGGGCCGCGCTCCCACCTTCTCCAGCGAGCGGATGTAGTCCCCCATAGCGCCGTCCGGCGGCGCGACGATGGAGGTCGCCCAGCCCATCACATGGTCGCCGGAGAACAACACGCCGTCCTCCTCGAGGGAGAACGCGCAGTGGTTGGCGGCGTGGCCCGGCGTGGTCACCGCGCTCAGGGTCCAGCCCGGGCCGGTCACCGCATCGTCGTCCGCCACCACCAGATCGGGCTCGAACGCGAGATCCGCGCTCGCATCGAGCGGATTGACCTCGCCGATATGCAGCGGCCGCGCGGGCCGGTGCGGCCCCTCGGCCACGGTGAGCGCGCCGGTCACCGCCTTCAGCGCGGCGGCGGCCGGCGAATGATCCTTGTGGGTATGGGTCACGAGGATGTGGGTCACGTCCTCGCCGCGCACCGCATCGAGCAGGGCCGCGATGTGCTCGGCATCATCGGGGCCGGGATCGATGATCGCGACCTTGCCGGTGCCGACGACATAGCTGCAGGTGCCGGTGAAGGTGTAGGGCGACGGATTGGGCGCCAGGATGCGCCGCACCCGCGGCGTCACCTGCTCCACCTGCCCCGGCTGCTGGTCGAATCGGCGGTCGAAGGGGATGTCCTCGCTCATGGCCCTAAGCTGGCGTGGATCCCGCCGCAAGGAAAGGGGCGCCGCCTGAAAAAGCACGGGGGCGCGGCCGTTTTCGCCCTGGCGCCGCGGTCCACCGCAGCCGCCCGAATCGCGCCGCCCGCGACACGTGCCGGCAGAAATGAAAAGCCCGCGGCGGGTGCCGCGGGCTTTCTTTTTACGGGATCGATGGACGATCAGAACTTGTAGTTCACGCCGGCCTTGAGGGTGTGGAACTTGGTGTCCCAGGTACCCGTGTAGACGTGATCGCCGAACTCGTAGCTGGAAGTCGCGGCCGTGTAGTCGGACGAGCCGAGGTCCACGTAGAGATACTCCGCCTTGAGGGTCCAATTGTTGGTGATGGCGTATTCGGCGCCGGCGCCGATGGTCCAACCCCAATTGGTGGAGGAGAAGTCGTCGGCCTGGACGTAGTTGTCATAGCCGGCCGGATCGTTGGTCACCGTGTGATAGGTGTAAGCGGTCTTGCCGTAGGCCACGCCGCCCGTGATGTAGGGCAGGAAGCGGTCGTAGGCATAGCCGAGACGGGCGCGGATCGTGCCGAAGTAGTCGACGCTGCCGCCGAAGGAGTAGGTCGACAGGTAGCCGAACTGATCGACGAAGCTGTAGTCGTGCTTGCCCTCGATGCCGGACCACTGCAGGTCGGTCTCGATACCGATCACCACGTTGTTGGCGAACTGGTAGTTGTAGCCGATCTGGCCGCCGGCGAAGAAGCCCGACGAGTTGATGGTGTCCGCCGTGGTGTAATTCACCACCGAGGACGTATCGATCACCGCGATCGAGGTGTCGGTCGTCGTCGTATAATAGGAACGCGAGCCGGCTTCGGTGAAATTGAACTTGTCACCGCCGTAGCCGAAATTGCCGCCGATGTAGAAGCCCGTCCACGAGAAGACCGGGACCGGAACGGCCTTGACCGGGTACTTCGTGGCGAGATCAGCCGCGGTGGCCGGAACCGAGAGCACCGCGAACGCGACGGAGGCGAGGAGAAAGCGCTTCATTTGAGCACCTGGGAGTTGGGCGGCCGGGCCCGTGGTTCGGAAACCGGCGACAGATGGCGACAGAACCGCCCGTTCTTGTCATGTTGAATATAGCAGCTGCCGGCGCCCAAAACTGCGCCATTTCTGCCACAGGATACCGACAATCAGAGCGTGCTACCGCCGGTCGCTCGACAAAAGAAAAAGCCCGCTGCCAAGGCAGCGGGCTTTCCTTGAAGGAAGCCGGGCTTCGATCAGAACTTGTAGTTCACGCCCATCTTCATGGTGTGGAACTTGGTGTCCACCGAGCCGGTGTAGTAGTGGTAGTCGTCGTTCACGTCGAAGAACGTGTAGTCGGTCGAGCCGAGGTCGACGTAGAGGTATTCAGCCTTGATCGTCCAGTTGTTGGTGATGGCGTACTCGGCGCCCGCACCGATCGTCCAGCCCCAGTTGGTGGAGGAGGCGTCGAAAGCGTTGCCCCAAGCGTAGTCACACCACGCGTCGTAGCTGAAGTAGGAGCCCTCGACCTTGGTCTTGCCGTAGGCCGCACCACCGGTGATGTAGGGCAGGAAGCGGTCGTAGGCATAGCCGAGGCGAGCGCGGATCGTGCCGAAGTAGTCGACGCTGGCGCCGAAGCTCGACGTATCGATGTTGCCCCACTGGTCGATGGAGCTGTAGTCGTGCTTGCCTTCGATGCCGGACCACTGCAGGTCGGTCTCGATACCGATCACCACGTTGTTGGCGAACTGGTAGTTGTAGCCGATCTGGCCACCGGCGAAGAAGCCCGACGAGTTGATGGTGTCGGTCCGGGTGTAGTCGATCGGCGACGGATCGTACAGCACGATCGATTCGCGGGAAGCTTCCACCGGGGTGGAGTTCCAGTAGGTGTCGATCTTCGACTCGGCGAAGTTGAACTTGTCACCGCCGTAGCCGAAGTTGCCGCCGATGTAGAAACCGGTCCAGGAGAAGACCGGAACCGGCACAGCCTTGACCGGGTACTTCGTCGCCAGGTCAGCAGCCGCGGCCGGAGCCGAGAGCGCCGCCAGCGCGACGGTAGCGAGAAGGAACCGCTTCATAATAATGCCCCCTGATATGGGTGTCCGAAAGTTACGACCGGCCCCTCTCGAACTGCCGAGGAGAGAATCCGCTCTTCCGGTCCCTCATCTCTAGCAGGGTTCCAGGGGAAAAACCGTTGCATCCGCGCAACATAGAGCGTTAACCGTGCATCCCGACCGCTCGGCCGAGAAGAGCCGCGGTCGTCGGCCTTCCCGGCCGGCATTCCGTGGCCGAACGGCCACACCGCGCACTACCTTCCGGACGACAAAAAGAAAAGCCCGCTGCCGAGGCAGCGGGCTCTCTTTGAAGGAAGCTGGGCTTCGATCAGAACTTGTAGTTCACACCCACCTTCATGGTGTGGAACTTGGTGTCCACAGAGCCGGTGTAGTAGTGATCGCTGTCGTTCAGGTCGTACCAGGTGTAGTCGGTCGAGCCGAGGTCCACGTACAGGTACTCAGCCTTGAGGGTCCAGTTGTTGGTGATGGCGTACTCAGCGCCGGCACCGATGGTCCAACCCCAGTTGGTGGAGGACTCAGACTGGCTCCACAGGTAGGGAGAGGAGTACCAGGGAGCGAACTCGGTGTAGGTGCTCTCGATCTTGGTCTTGCCGTAGGCCGCACCACCGGTGATGTACGGCAGGAAGCGGTCGTAGGCATAGCCGAGGCGAGCGCGGATCGTGCCGAAGTAGTCGACGCTGGCGCCGAAGCTCGACGTATCGATGTTGCCCCACTGGTCGATGGAGCTGTAGTCGTGCTTGCCTTCGATGCCGGACCACTGCAGGTCGGTCTCGATACCGATCACCACGTTGTTGGCGAACTGGTAGTTGTAGCCGATCTGGCCACCGGCGAAGAAGCCCGACGAGTTGATGGTGTCGGTCCGGGTGTAGTCGATCGGCGACGGATCGTACAGCACGATCGATTCGCGGGAAGCTTCCACCGGGGTGGAGTTCCAGTAGGTGTCGATCTTCGACTCGGCGAAGTTGAACTTGTCACCGCCGTAGCCGAAGTTGCCGCCGATGTAGAAACCGGTCCAGGAGAAGACCGGAACCGGCACGGCCTTGACCGGGTACTTCGTCGCCAGGTCAGCAGCCGCGGCCGGAGCCGAGAGCGCCGCCAGCGCGACAGTGGCGAGAAGGAACCGCTTCATATGAACCCCCTTAGTTGGGTAACTGGGTCTGGTTGGTCGAAAGGTCTCGAGATACGCGGGTACAGAGTCGTCTCGTCCAGTGCCCCCTCTCTAGCAGGGGTCGATGGGAAATACCGTATCATTCCTGCCACAGTGGCCCCAAAAGAGCGTTGCCCGAATTGGCAAATCCATACCATGACACCGCTTTCCCGGGGTAAGCGGTTGTAGCGGTGCTCAGTTCCCTACGGCAATGGAAAACAAAGCGTTACCAGGCTGCTGGCTAAGGACCGCGGGGCATCCGGACGGGGCTCCGGCGGGTGCAATCGAAGGCGTCGGGGCGTCGGACGCCCGCCGGCGGGGCCGGTGCAACCGCCCGGCCCCGGGAGACTCAGCCGGCTACATGGCGCGCGCGGCCGGCGCCGACCCTTCCGCCCGCCGAACGCGATGGGAAAAGAGGGCGGCGGCGCAGGGCCCAGCGCCGGCCCGCACCATCCTGGCGCATTCCGAAAGGGGTGGCGACGGTGCTAGATTCGCGCGCGTGGCCCGGTGACGCCGGAAGCCGCGCCGAAGCGGCCCGCCGGGCAGGGCCTCTTCGGGCAGGCCACGTGTGAACGCGAAGGAAGAAGGCCATGACCATGACATCCGCAAAGGGACTGCGCGCGCTCGCGGCGGCGGCGGCGTTGCTCGGCTCGGCGCACGCCGCATCGGCGCAGCAGGGCATGCCGAACAGCACGCAGATGACCTGCGCCCAGGCGTTGGCGCTGGTGACGAGTCGCGGCGCGGTGGTGCTCGCCACCGGCGGGCGCACCTATGACCGTTATGTGCGCGATCGCGGCTTCTGCTGGCCGACTCAGGACACCAAGCCGGAATGGGTGCCGACCCGCGACAAGGCCCAGTGCTTCGTGGGCTACACCTGCTTCGATCCGGCCCGCGACAACGACCGGCACTGAGTCGGCAGCCCGCGGCGCGCTCCAACCGGGGGGCCGCAAACGCCATCGGGCGCCCACCGCCGGCGGACGCCCGATGCAACCTTCACCGATCGCGGCCGATTCTCCCGGCCGCGAAAGTGCCCCTCAGCCCATGCCGCGGGTCTTCAGTACGCCCTCGATCTCGTCCAGCACGGTGGGATCGTCGATGGTGGCGGGCATCGCCCATTCGTCGTGATCGGCGATCTTCTTCATGGTGCCGCGCAGGATCTTGCCCGAGCGCGTCTTCGGCAGCCGGTTGACGGTCACCGCCAGCTTGAAGGCCGCCACCGGGCCGATGCGGTCGCGCACCAGACCCACCAGCTCCTTCTCGATGACCTCATGCGGCCGGCGCTCGCCCGCCTTCAGCACGACGAAGCCACAGGGCACCTCGCCCTTCAGCGCGTCCTTGACACCGATCACGGCGCATTCGGCCACGTCCGGATGGGAGGCGATCACCTCCTCCATGCCGCCGGTGGACAGGCGGTGGCCGGCGACGTTGATGATGTCGTCGGTGCGGCCCATGACGAAGACGTAGCCGTCGTCGTCGAGGAAGCCGGCATCGGAGGTCGAGTAGAAGCCGGGATAGGCCTCCAGATAGCTCTCGCGGAAGCGCCCGTCCTGCTGCCACAGGGTGGGCAGGCAGCCGGGAGGCAGGGGCAGCTTCACCACGATGGAGCCCATGGTGCCGGCCGGCACGGGCTTGGCAGCCTCGTCCACGACCTGCACGTCGAAGCCCGGCATCGGCACGGTGGGCGAGCCGAGCTTGACCGGCAGAAGGCCGAGGCCGACCGGATTGGCGGCGATGGCCCAGCCGGTCTCGGTCTGCCACCAGTGGTCCACCACCGGCACGCCGAGCTGGTCCTCGGCCCACTGCACGGTGTCCGGATCGGCGCGCTCGCCGGCGAGGAACAGGGTGCGGAAGTGGGACATGTCCCGGCCCTGCTTGAAGGTGCAGTCCGGGTCTTCCTTCTTGATGGCGCGCAGGGCGGTCGGGGCGGTGAACAGCGCCACCACCTTGTGCTCCTCGATCACCCGCCAGAAGGCGCCGGGATCGGGCGTGCCCACCGGCTTGCCCTCGTAGACCAGGGTGGTGCAGCCCGCCAGCAGCGGCGCGTAGACGATATAGGAGTGGCCGACCACCCAGCCGATGTCCGAGGCCGCCCAGAACACCTCGCCCGGCTTGATGCCGTAGAGGTTCTCCATGGTCCAGGACAGCGCCACCATGTGGCCGCCGTTGTCGCGCACCACGCCCTTGGGCTTGCCGGTGGTGCCCGAGGTATAAAGGATATAGAGCGGATCGGTCGCCGCCACGTCCACGCAGGGTGCAGCCTTGCCCGCGTGCCGCGCGTCGTTACAGGCCTCGTTCCAGTCGAGGTCGCGGCCCTCGGTGAGGTTGCCGACGCCCTCGGGACGCTGCAGCAGGAGGCACTTCTCCGGCTTCACCGCCGACATGGAGATGGCGAGGTCGAGCAGCGGCTTGTAGGGCACCACGCGGTTGGGCTCGATGCCGCAGGAGGCGGCGAGCACCACCTTGGGCTCGGCATCCTCGATGCGGGTGGCCAGCTCCTTCGCCGCGAAGCCGCCGAACACCACCGAATGGATGGCGCCGATGCGCGCGCAGGCGAGCATGCCAATGATCGCCTCCGGCACCATGGGCATGTAGACGAGGACGCGGTCGCCCTTGGCGACGCCGAGATCCTGAAGCACCGCGCCGAGCACGCTCACCTCGTGCTGCAGCTCGGCATAGGTGAGGGTGCGCTTGGCTCCGGTGACCGGGCTGTCAAAGATCAGCGCGGCCTGGTCGCCCCGGCCCGCTGCCACGTGCCGGTCCACCGCATTGTAACAGGTGTTGCAGGTTGCCCCCGGAAACCAGCGGCCATAGACGCCCGCCTCGGCATCGAAGACGGCCGTCGCCGGCGTCGTCCAGTCGATGGCCTTGGCTGCCGCGCCCCAGAAGGCGATCGGGTCCGCCCGCCACTGGGCATAGGTTTCCGCGTACCGGCTCTTCGCAGTTTCGCCCATGAACGTCTCCCTCGGCGGCATATTTGTTGGAAGGGTTAGAGCCGCCACCATTTTATGGCGCAAGTCCGCACAAGAGCGTACGACCTTTGTTGAATGTTCCCAAAGGCTCCTGAGCGGTGCGTACCGATTGCATCAATCCCTTGTGCTAGCTAGGTTCGCGCACCTGCGAACGGCGATCCGGCGCACCGCTCTCATCCAGCGCGATACCAGTAGGGGGACCCCCATGGCGGGCAGCATCTACGACCTGCATCTCGACCGCAATCCGGCCAATTACCAGCCGCTGACCCCCATCGGCTTCCTGGAGCGGGCGGCCAGCGTGTTCCCGGATCACACCGCCATGATCCATGGCAGCCTCCGGCGCACCTACAAGGAGTTCTACGCCCGCAGCCGGCGCCTCGCCTCGGCGCTCGCCAAGCTCGGCGTCGGCCCGGGCGACACCGTGGCGGTGATGCTGCCCAACACGCCGGCCATGCTGGAGGCCCATTACGGGGTGCCCATGACCGGCGCCGTGCTCAACTCCCTCAACACCCGCCTCGACGCCGCGATCCTCGCCTTCACCCTCGACCATGGCGAGGCCAAGGTGCTGATCACCGACCGGGAGTTCTCGCCGGTGATGAAGGCGGCCCTCGCCATGGCGGTGAAGAAGCCCGTGGTCATCGACTATGACGACCCGGAATTCACCGGCAAGGGCGACCGCATCGGCACCGTGGAATACGAGGAGTTCCTCGCCACCGGGGAGGAGGATTTCGCCTGGGCCCCGCCGGCCGACGAATGGGACGCCATCGCCCTCAACTACACCTCCGGCACCACCGGCGACCCCAAGGGCGTGGTCTACCACCATCGCGGCGCCCACCTCCTCGCCGTGGGCAACGTGGTGACCTGCGCCCTGGGCAAGCATCCGGTCTATCTGTGGACGCTGCCCATGTTCCACTGCAACGGCTGGTGCTTCCCCTGGTCGGTGACGCTGGTGGCCGGCACCCATGTGTGCCTGAGGCAGGTGCGCGCCAAGCCGATCTTCGACGCCATCGCCGACCATGGAGTGACCCACATGTGCGGCGCGCCCATCGTCATGTCCACGCTGCTCAACGCGCCGGACGCCGAGAAGCGCCCCCTGCCCCACAAGGTGGAGTTCATCACCGCCGCCGCCCCGCCGCCGGAAGCGGTGCTCGCCGCCATGCAGGAGGCGGGCTTCAACGTGGTGCACGTCTACGGCCTTACCGAGGTCTACGGCCCGTCGGTGGTGAACGACTGGCACTCCGAATGGGACGCTTTGCCCGCCGCCGAGCGCGCCATGAAGAAGGCCCGCCAGGGCGTGCGCTACGCGGCGCTGGAGGCCCTGGACGTGATGGATCCCACCACCATGGTCCCGGTGCCCGCCGACGGCCAGTCCCTGGGCGAGGTCATGTTCCGCGGCAACACGGTGATGAAGGGCTATCTCAAGAACCCCTCCGCCACCGACGCCGCCTTCGCCGGCGGCTGGTTCCATTCCGGCGACATCGGGGTGAAGTATCCGGACGGCTACGTGCAGCTGAAGGACCGCTCCAAGGACATCATCATCTCCGGCGGCGAGAACATCTCCTCCATCGAGGTGGAGGATGCGCTCTACAAGCATCCGGCGGTGGCGGCGGCGGCGGTGGTGGCCAAGCCCGACGAGAAGTGGGGCGAGACGCCGGTGGCCTTCGTCGAGCTGCGCGAGGGCAAGACCGCGACGGCCGAGGAGCTGATGGCCCACTGCAAGGCCAACCTCGCCTCCTACAAATGCCCGCGCGCCATCCTGTTCGAGGAGATCCCCAAGACCTCCACCGGCAAGATCCAGAAGTTCCGCCTGCGCGAGATGGCGAAGGAAGCTTGAATGGAAGTCCGTGACGCCAACGGCGCGCTCCTCAAGGACGGCGACAACGTGACCCTGATCAAGGACCTCAAGGTCAAGGGCACCTCGGTGACGCTGAAGCGCGGCACGCTGGTGAAAGGCATCCGCCTCACCGACGACCCGGAGCTGATCGACTGCCGGGCCGAGAAGGTGAAGGACCTGGTGCTGCGCACCGAGTTCGTGAAGAAGGCCTGAGGCGCGCCCTCAGGCCGCAAGGTCGTCGGGCGCAAGCCCGAGCTCGGCGAGGGAGCGCTCCAGAGGGCGCTTCCAGCCGGTGATGCCCTGACTTGCGGCATCCTCATAGGCATCCGACAGGGCGAAGGGATCGGCGGCCTTCAGGGCGGCGATGAGGGCATCCGCCTGGGCGAGGTCCTTGCGGCGCTTGGTGGTGTCGCCGCCGCGCTTCTGGGCGATGATGAGCTTGTGCACGGCAAAGCGCGCCGGCTGGGGGATGTTGACCGCGATCCCGCTGCGATAGAGCACCGCCGCCGGCATGGGATCAGTGATGAGCCATTGCAGGTGCTGCAAAGGCGTGGCGCCCGCCTGCAAGGCCGGAAGCGGCATGGGGTTGGGATCGGTGCGCCGCAATTGCGGCGTGAGCAGATCCACCACGAAGCCCGAAGCCGAGCGGAAATGAGATGGCAGCGCCGCACGGTCGAGACCCGGCACCGGACGGAAGGTGGCGTCGGCCCGCTTCAGGATGGTCTCCAGCGTCTCATCCCCATCGGCTGCCGAGAGGGCGAGGCTTGCGGTGGCGAGGTCCGCATCCTGGGTGGTGAGGCTGGCCGCCGGCAGCGCATGGCCCACGGACGCGGCATAGCATTGGTAGGCGGACGTGCCGACCAGCACCACCCGCCTGAGGAGCCCGGCCTCGTCCAGCGCATCGAGCACCTCGCCCAGGGCGGTGACCGGCGCCGGCACGTTGGCGCGCTTCAGCGTGGAAACGATGAGGCTGCGGGCGCGGGCGCGCTTGTTCTCCTCCAGGATCAGCTCGGCGCGATCGAGCGCCTTCGGATCATCGGCGCGGCCAAGGAACAGATCGCGCCGCGCCTTGCCCACCGTCCGCTTGGCATAGAGATAGGCGATGCCCTTCAGCTCCCGGTGATACAGCGATGCAGGGCGCTCCACCACGGCATGGACCTGCTGCACCAGATCCGCATAGAGGGTCTGGATGGGCAGGGGAATGGGCTTCACGGTTACAGACATATGCCATCCTTCTGTCTGTAACTCATAAACGATACAGACAAACTGTACAATACTGTCTGTATCACGAGTCCCCTGCCTCCACCCGCCTTCCCCAGCGAAACCTCTCCAATCGTTCATGTTTCGCGCCATGGTCCCGACACGGTCTTGCCGCCAATGCTGGGCGAGATCGATCTTCGGAGCCTTTGCCGTGCGCGCTCTCTTCCGCCTACTCGGCGACATCTTCCGCCTTGCCGCGCCCTATTTCCGCAGCGAGGAGCGCTGGAGCGCCATCGGCCTGCTCGGCGCCGTCATCGGCCTGGAGCTGGCCTGGGTGTTCGCCACCGTGCTGCTCAACAAGTGGAACGTGGCCTTCTACAACGCCATCCAGGACAAGGACTTCGACGCCTTCAAGCAGCAGCTGCTGATCTTCTGCGGCATCGCCGCGGGGGCCATCGTGGTGGCGGTCTATCAGGTCTATCTCAAGCAGTGGCTGGAGATCCGCTGGCGGCGCTGGCTCACCCGGCGCTATCTCGACCACTGGCTGTCCGACGACGTGCACTACCGCCTGCGCCTCACCGGCGATTCTGCCGACAATCCGGACCAGCGCATCGCCGAGGACGTGCAGGCCTTCATCAGCCGCACCATCTCGGTGGGAGTGGGCCTGCTCGGCACCATCGTGTCGCTCATCTCCTTCAGCGTCATCCTGTGGGGCCTGTCGGGGCCGCTGGCGGTCTCGCTGTTCGGCACCGAGATCAACATTCCCGGCTACCTGTTCTTCGCCGCTTTGCTCTATGCGATGCTCGGCACCTATATCGCCCACCGCATCGGCCGCCCCCTCGTCCGCCTCAACTACGACCAGCAGCGCTACGAGGCGGACTTCCGCGTCGATCTCGTGCGGGTGCGCGAGAACGGCGAGCAGATCGCCTTGCTCAACGGCCAGCGCGCCGAGGATCTGAAGCTCGAAGGCCGGTTCTCCCGCATCTGGGGCAATTTCTTCGATCTCATGCGGGCGCAGAAGCGGCTCACCTGGTTCACCGCGGGCTACGACCAGATCTCCACCATCTTCCCCTTCGTGGTGGTCTCGCCCGCCTATTTCGCCGGGACCATCCCGCTCGGCCAGCTGATGCAGACCGCCTCGGCCTTCGGCTCGGTGCAGGGCTCCTTCTCCTTCTTCGTGTCGAGCTACGTGACGCTCGCCGAATGGACCTCGGTGGTGAACCGGCTCACCGGCTTCGAGACCGCCATGGCCGAGGCCCGCGCGGCGACCCGTACCCCGGCCTTCGCCCAGGCGGCGGACCCGGCCGGCCCGGCGCTGGGCCTCACCACGGTGGACGTGCGCCTGCCCACCGGGGCGACGCTCCTGACCGCCGACGGCATCACCGTGGACCACGGCGAGAGCGTGCTGGTGACCGGCCCCTCGGGCGCCGGCAAATCCACCTTGCTGCGCGCCATCGCCGGGGTCTGGCCCTACGGCAGCGGCACCATCGCCAAGACCAGCGGGCACAAGGTGATGGTGCTGCCGCAGAAGCCCTATGTGCCGACCGGACTGCTCGCCGCCGCCCTCACCTATCCCGCGCCGGCGGAGAGCCAGCCGACCGAGGCCCTTGAAGCGGCCCTCGGCGACGTGGGCCTCGGCGCCCTTGTGCCGCGGCTCGGGGAATCGGCGCTGTGGCCGCACATCCTCTCGCTGGGCGAGCAGCAGCGGCTGTCCCTCGCCCGCGCCCTTCTGGACGAGCCCGACGTGCTGCTGCTCGACGAGGCCACCTCCGCCCTCGACGAGCGTTCCGAGGCCGCGCTCTATGCCCTGCTGCGGCAACGCCTGCCGGCGGCGACGGTGATCTCCATCGGCCATCGCGGCACCCTGGTGGACTTCCACGACCGGGTGCTGCACCTCGACGGCACCACGGCGCCGCGGCAGCTCACGCCCGCGTCCCCGTCGGCGCCGCTCGCCCTCATCCCGGGCTGAGCAGCCCCCGCGCCCGCCACATGGCAGCCATGTGGCGGGCGAATCGGCGCCGGGCGCGGCGGATGGGCGCTTCCATCTCCTCCCCCATGGCACTAGACCGAACAGGCGCCGCCTGAGCCGGCCGCCCCGCGCCAGACTTCAGAAGGGGGATCCCGTGACACCCGACACCGCCGCCGCAGGGCGCAAGCCGAGCGACCTCCTCTATTACTTTCTGGCGGTGCTGGTGGGCGCGGTGGGCGGCGTGATCGGGGCGGTGTTCCACATCGCCGTGGAAAAGGCGATGACCTGGCCCGAGCACCTGCGGCCCTATCTCGAGGGGCCCTGGCACCTCGTCTTCCTGGCCGCCATCTCGACCGCCATGGTGCTGATCTCGGTGGCGATGGTGCGCGCTTTCGCCCCGGAGGCCGCCGGCTCGGGCGTGCAGGAGATCGAGGGCGCCCTGGAAGGGCTGCGCGACGTGCGCTGGAAGCGCATCCTGCCGGTGAAGTTCTTCGGCGGCGTCCTGGCGCTGGGCTCGGGCCTCGTGGCCGGCCGGGAGGGACCGACCATCCATATGGGCGCCTCGGTGGCCAAGGCGGTGAGCGAGGTCTTCAAGCTCGACACCCGCGACGGGCGCGGCCTGCTCGCCGCCGGCGGCGCGGCCGGGCTGGCGGCCGCCTTCAACGCGCCGCTCGCCGCCATCCTGTTCGTCATCGAGGAGACGCGGCGGCAGTTTCCCTACGGCCTGCGCACCTACAGCGCGGTGATTCTCGCCTCGGCCACCAGCGCCGTGGTCACCGAGCTGATCGGCGGCTCGGGCCCGGACATGCTGCTCGACGCGCCGGAGATGCCGCTCGCCACCCTGCCCGCCTTCGTCGGCCTCGGGGTGATCCTCGGCGCCGTGGGCGTCCTGTTCAACCGCTGCCTCATCCTCGCCCTCGACGGCGCGCGCCAGGTGAGCCTGAAGGTGTCGCCCTATCTGGTGCCGCTGGTGGTCGGCCTCGCCATCGGCCCGCTGCTCATCCTGCGGCCGGAGGCCACGGGCGGCGGCGAGGCGCTGGCGGTGTCCCTCGCCACCGTCAACCTGCCGGCGCTGACCCTCGCGGGCATCGTGCTGATCCGCTTCGTCATGACCATGGCGAGCTATTCCACCGGCGTGCCGGGCGGCATCTTCGCGCCCATCCTGGCGCTCGCCACCGCCGTGGGCGTGCTCTACGGCACCCTGCTCGATGCGGTGATTCCCCTGCCCGACGGCGTGCTGCCGGCGCTGGCGGTGGCCGCCATGGGCGGGCTGTTCTCGGCCACGGTGCGCGCCCCCCTGGTGGGCATGGTGCTGGTGGCGGAACTGACGGGCGCCTACGCGCTCATGGTGCCGGTGATTCTCACCTGCGTGTGCGCCAACCTGGTGGCCGAGGCGCTCGGCGGACGGCCGGTCTACGAGGTGCTGCTGGAGCGCACCCTGCGCATTTCCGGCTTCACCCCGCGGGGCCCGCTTCCGGCCCAGGAACCCATCGGCGGATGGGACGAGCGCGAGCGCCTGCAACGCTGAGGAGCGCCGCCCCCTGGCCGTCCCGCCGGCGCCGACCGGACAAATTTTTTCATCAGGGGTCTGGAATCCGCGGCCCGATCGCACATTTGTATAGTGAAGCGATCAAATCCCCCCATTTATCGCTTCAGTGACGCGGTCGCCTCCCCCCGGCGGCCGCGTCGCACACATTCCAGCCTGCCCCTGAAGCCATATCCGAGCCGGCGCTTCGCCCCTTGCGTTGTGCTACATCAAGACCCGCGACTTTCGGCCAAGTTAGGCTAATGTCGCGTCGCCGGAACGGCTGAAGAGAGGCCTCACCCATGATCAGGGATATTCTCGTCAATCTCGCGCAGGGGACCGAGAAGGACGTCGCCGTCCAGTATGCCGCCAGCCTTGCGTCGGAATTCGGCGCCCATCTGACCGGACTCGCGGTGTCCTACGAGATCGATGTGCCCCCCTTCTACATGGGCGCCCTGCCCACCGACTTCATCGACGCCCAGGTGGTGGAGAACAGGGCCGCCGCGGAAAAGGCCGTGGACGGCTTCAAGGCCACCGCCGACAAGGCCGGCGTGCCGTATGCGGTCGCGACCATGACCGCCTCCCTCGGCATCGCCGCCAACCGGCTCGCCGACATGGCGCGGCTCTACGACCTGACGGTGCTGGCCCAGCCCAATCCCGACCTGCCGGGACCGGAGGAGGTGCTGGCCGAGACCGCGCTCATGGAATCGGGCCGCTCGATCCTGGTGGTGCCCTATGTGCAGACCCGGCCGTTCACCGCCGAGAAGGCGGTGGTGGCGTGGGACGGCAGCCGCGCCTCCGCCCGGGCGCTGGCCGAAGGCCTGCCGCTGCTGCACCGCTGCAAGGCGGTGGAGGTGTTCCGGGTGCTCGGCATCCACGATGATGGCGATGAGGAGGGCCCGGAGGTGGTGCGCCATCTCACCCGCCACAACCTTTCCGCCCAGGTGCGCAAGCTGACGGTGAGCTCCGGCGGCTCCATCGCCTCCGCCATCCTCAACGAGGTCTCCGACCAGGGCGCCGATCTGCTGGTGATGGGCGGCTACGGCCACTCCCGCCTCAAGGAGATGGTGCTCGGCGGGGTGACCCGCGAGATCCTCTCCAGCATGACCGTGCCGGTGCTGATGGCGCACTGACGGCCGGCGCGGCACCGGGCCACAACGCTTCCAGACGCAAAAACGCCGCCCCGAGGGCGGCGTTTTCCATTGCGATCACGCGAGGAGCAGCGCGGCGGCGCCACCCGTTCCGCGCCTCCCGGCTCACTCGTCGGCGTGCTCGTCGTCGTCGGTGCCCTCGGTCTTCTTCGAGCCGCCGAGCTTGGCGAACACGGTCTCGAGGTCGAGGGATTCGCGCCCGCGCCCGCGTCCGGCCGGCTCGTGGTCCAGCTCGTCGGCGCCGGTGGTGACCTCGGACGGCAGCAGGGTCGCGCCGCGATCCTCGGCCACGGCGGCAGGACGGTCCTTGGCGGCCTTCTGCACCTCCATGTCGAGGTCGATCTGGCTGCACAGGCCGAGCGTCACCGGGTCCATGGGGCTGAGCTGGGGCGAGTTCCAGTGGGTGCGGTCCTTGATGGACTGGATCGTCGCCTTGGTGGTGCCCACCAGGCGGATGATCTGCGCATCCTTGAGCTCAGGATGGTTGCGCAGCAGCCAGAGGATGGCGTTGGGCCGGTCGTGGCGGCGCGACACCGGGGTGTAGCGCGGGCCGCGGCGCTTCTTCTGCTCGGGCAGGCGCACCTTGGGGTCGAGCAGCTTCAGGCGGCGATGGGGATCCTTCTCGGCCAGCGCGATCTCATCGCGGGAGAGCTGGCCGGTGGAGATGGGATCGAGCCCCTTGATGCCCTGCGCCACCTCGCCATCGGCGATGCCCTTCACCTCCAGCGGATGCAGCTTGCAGAACTCGCCGATCTGCTCGAACGACAAGGCGGTGTTGTCCACCAGCCAGACGGCGGTGGCCTTGGGCATCAAAGGTGTATTCGTCGACATGGCGGCCTCTGAGGCTTGGTGATTGGGACACGTCGCGGGGATAAGCATCCTCTCTGGTCGCCCCGGGCCGCGGGGCGGACCGCGAGACGTATCGCGATGTCCGGAATGCCCATAACATAGTCGCGCCGGGCATCAGTTGCAAATGCCCTGTGCAGATCCCGCGGCCTCGCCCGGGGCGATATGCAGCGCGGGACCAAGGCGCGCGGCGGCCGGGGGTGGTCCGCGCTCCGGGTCGGCGCAGATCGAGGGCGCGGCACGGCCATGGCTGCGCCGCCCTTTCGACAGGCAGCCCTTGACAGGCGGCGGCGCGCGGCGCCATCCCATCTCCTGTCATGCCCGATCAGATGCCGACGCCAGACGCCGCCGCGCCGACCGCCGCCACCCGGCCGCCCCTGCGCATCCTGCTTTGCGCGCCGCGCGGCTTCTGTGCCGGCGTGGTGCGGGCCATCGACGTGGTGGAGCAGGCGCTCGCCCTCTATGGCGCGCCGGTCTATGTGCGCCACGAGATCGTGCACAACAAATACGTGGTGGAGAGCCTGAGGCGCAAAGGCGCGGTCTTCGTCGAGGAGCTCGACGACGTGCCGGACGGCGCGGCGCCCGTGGTGTTCTCTGCCCATGGCGTGCCCCGCGCGGTGCCCGAGGCGGCCGACGCGCGCCGCCTGTTCGCCATCGACGCCACCTGCCCGCTGGTCACCAAGGTGCATCGCGAGGCCATCGTGCATCACCGCAAGGGCCGCGACATCCTGCTCATCGGCCACAAGGGCCATCCCGAGGTGGTGGGCACCATGGGCCAGCTGCCGGCGGGCGCCATCACCCTGATCGAGACCGTGGAGGACGCCCGCGCCTTCGCCCCGCGCGATGCCGGCACCCTCGCCTATGTGACGCAGACCACCCTCTCGCTCGACGATACGGCGGAGATCGTCGCCGTGCTGAAGGCGCGCTTCCCGGCGCTCAGCGAGCCCCACAAGGAGGACATCTGCTATGCCACCACCAACCGCCAGGAGGCGGTGAAGGCGGTGGCCCCCAAGGTGGATGCCCTGATCGTGGTGGGCGCGCCCAATTCCTCCAATTCGCAGCGCCTGCGCGAGGCGGCGGAGCGCGCCGGCTGCGCCCGCTCGGTGCTGGTGGAGCGCGCCGGCGACATCGACTGGACCATGTTCGGCGCCATCGCGAGCCTCGGCATCACCGCCGGCGCCTCGGCCCCCGAGGTGCTGGTGGAGGAGATCATCGACGCCTTCGCCGCACGCTATGCCGTGGAGGTCGAGACCGTGACGTCCAAGGAAGAGGACGTGGTCTTCCCGCTCCCCCGCGCCCTGCGCCCGAACGCTGCGGAGTAGAGCGTGGCGGTCTATACGGATGTCACCGCCGGCGCCCTCGCCGATTTCCTCGCCCGTTACGATATCGGGACGCTCACCTCCTATCACGGCATCGCCGAGGGGGTGGAGAACTCCAATTTCCTGGTGCAGACCACGAAGGCCACCTTCATCCTCACGCTCTATGAGAAGCGCGTGGCGCGCGAGGACCTGCCCTTCTTCATCGGCCTGATGCAGCACCTGGCGGCCCACGGCCTCTCCTGCCCGCAGCCGGTGGCGGCGCGGGACGGCGCCATGCTGGGCGAGCTGGCCGACCGGCCGGCGGCCATGGTCACCTTCCTGCCCGGCGTCTCGGTGCGCCGGCCCACCGCCGCCCATTGCCTGGAGCTGGGGCGCGGCCTCGCCAAGATGCATCTCGCCGGCGCCGACTTCGCCCTGAAGCGGGCCAACGCCCTCTCGGTGGGCGGCTGGCGGCCCCTGTTCGAGGCCGCCCACGGCCGCGCCGACGAGGTGGCGCCGGGCCTGTCCGCCACCATCGCCGACGAGCTCGGCGAGCTGGAGAGCCACTGGCCGGCCGGCCTGCCTGAGGGGGTGATCCACGCCGACCTCTTCCCCGACAACGCCTTCTTCCTCGACGAGCGGCTCTCGGGGATCATCGACTTCTATTTCGCCTGCAACGACCTCCTGGCCTACGACGTGGCCATCTGCCTCAACGCCTGGTGCTTCGAGCCGGACGGCGCCTACAACATCACCAAGGGCCGCGCTTTGCTGGCGGGCTATGAGAGCGCCCGGCCGCTGACGCCGGAGGAAGGCGCCGCCCTGCCGCGCCTTGCCCGCGGTGCGGCGCTGCGCTTCCTGCTCACCCGCCTCGTGGACTGGCTGAACGTGCCGGAAGGCGCCCTGGTGCGGCCCAAGGATCCGCTGGAATATCTGAAGAAGCTGCGCTTCCACCGCGCCGTGGAGACCGCGCGCGACTACGGCCTCGCCGCATGAGCGACGGGGACGCCAGGCCCAAGGTGGAGATCTTCACGGACGGCGCCTGCTCCGGCAATCCGGGTCCTGGCGGCTGGGGCGCGCTGCTGCGCAAGGGGACCCACGAGAAGGCGATCAAGGGCGGCGAGGCGCTCACCACCAACAACCGCATGGAGCTGACCGCCGCCATCTGTGCCCTCGACGCGCTGACCAAGCCCTGCGTCGTCGATCTCAACACCGACAGCGAATATGTGAAGAACGGCGTCACCAAATGGATGGCGGGCTGGAAGCGCAACGGCTGGCGCACCGCCGACAGGAAGCCGGTGAAGAATCAGGACCTCTGGGAGCGCCTTGACGAAGCGCTGAAGCGCCACGAGGTGCGCTGGCACTGGGTGAAGGGCCATGCCGGCCATCCCGAGAACGAGCGTGCCGACGAGCTGGCGCGCGAAGGCATGGCCCCGTTCAAGCTCAAGCGCGCGCTGGGCGAAGGCGGCGGCTGAACAAGGAGCGACGCCAGCGGGCGAAAGCCGGGCAGCGCCGGCATGGGCTTCAGGCGACGGCGCGCTTGGTTCGCTCGATCAGGCCTAAGACCGTGCCGGCATTTTCAATGGCAAGGAATGCTGGCCGGGAATCGGAGGAGGTCGAAAACCGTGATCCTCCCCAACCCACCGGCTCCTGACCGAACAGGATCGTGCCACGCCTGCCGCGCTCGCGCAGCTCGATGCTCCCCATATTGGCAAGGCTGACCGACTGGAAGCGGCTCCAGGGTCCGCCCCGCCAGATCAGCGCACGCTGGTCGGTGACCGCATAGAAGGTGCGCGCGCGCAGGTAAGCGTCGAGCAGCAGGCGCCCGAACACCATATAGAAGCCCACCGCATAAAATGGCAGAAAAAATAGATAATCCAACGGATTATCGCTGAAACTCGCCCTGAGCGACGCCGAAACGGCGAAACCGGTCCAGATCAGCGCGAAGGGAATTGTGAAGAGGTCGCTCCACTCTAAAAGGAGCCCCTGCTTCGGCCGCCCACTCCACAGAATGCGTTCGCCGGGCAAGAGCTTGTCCGCCAGCATCCGTTGCATTTCGAATCGCATCGCCACTCCACGAGCTGCAACCTGTGATAGGCGATGGAGGAGCAAAAAGGAAGGGCGGCGGTACCGCCCTTCCGGCACCGCCGCCCCGATGGTTCCCTTGCCCGCGGCTCAGGCCTACTTGCCGCGCTTGAACTGGTTCCAGGTCTTGGTGATGACCCGCTGCAGCTTGGCATCGTTGGTGGTGACGATGAACAGCCGTTCGAACGTGTCCTTGTTCGGATAGATCGACGGATTATCGAGGATTTCCTTGTCGATGTATTTCTGGGACTCCAGATTGCCGTTGGCATAGGAGATGTAGTTGGTGTTCTTGGCCGCCACTTCCGGCTTCATCATGAAGTTGATGAAGGCGAGCGCATTGTCCACGTTCTTCGCATCCTTCGGGATAGCGAAGCTGTCGAACCACATGAGCGCGCCTTCCTTCGGAAGAACATATTGCACATCCACCAGCGGCGCCTTGGTCTTCTCGGCGGCCTCCTTGGCGCGGCTCTTCGCCTGGAACACATCGCCGGACCAGCCCACCGCCAGACAGATGTCACCGCGCGCCAGGGCGTTGATATAGCCCGAGGAATCGAACTTGCGGATATACGGGCGGACCTTCATCAGGAGTTCGCCGGCCTTGGCGATGTCCTCCGGATTCTTGGAATCCGGCGGCAGGCCCAGATAGTTCATGGCCGTGGGGATGATCTCCTCGGGCCCGTCCAGGAAGTAGACGCCGCAATCGGCCAGCTTGGAGAGGATCTCCGGCTTGAAGACGATGTCCCAGGTATTCATGGGCATGTCGCCGAGGCGTTCCTTCACCTTGTCGGCATTGTAGCCGATGCCGGTGGTGCCCCACATGTAGTTGACCGCGTGCTTGTTGTCCGGGTCATAGGCAGCGAGCCGCTTGGTGATCTCCGGCCACGCATACTGCAGGTTGGGGATCTTCGACTTGTCGAGGGGCAGGAAGATGCCGGCCTTCACCTGCCGCTGCAGGAAGGAATTGGAGGGCACCACGACGTCATAGCCGGTCTTGCCGGCCAGCAGCTTGGTCTCCAGGACCTCGTTGCTGTCGAACACGTCGTAGCGGACCTTGATGCCGGTCTCCTTGGTGAACTCCTCCAGAACGCTTTCGTCGATGTAATCGGACCAATTGTAGACGTTCACCACCTTGTCCTGGGCATGGGCGGGCCCCATTCCAAGTAAGGCGGCGGCCAGCAATGCCGCAGCGGAAAGACGACGCATTCTTCTTCTCCTCAGGATCGGCTGTCCCTGTTCAGGATGCCGCCGCCGAGGAGTAAAGTTTGTCTTTCCGGCGAATTCAACGCCACTTTGTGGGCAAATGGCTGCATCTTTTGAATGCGCCCGGAAACGCGCTCACAAATAGGTGTCATACTCCAGCGCCAGGATGGTATTGGAAAACTCCGCGAGCTCCTGCGCCTTCATCACGCCGTAGACCTGCTGGTAGCCGGGGCCGAAGGTGCGGGCGACGAAAGGCGAGGCGGAGAACCGCGCCACCGCTTCCGCCATGGAGGGGGAGAGCTGCGGCGCATCGGTCTCGTAGGCGTTGCCGATCAAAGGCGCCGGCGGCTCCAGAGCGCCCTCGATGCCCTCCAGCATGCCGGCGAGGATGGCCGCCAGCACGAGGTGCGGATGCGCCTCCGCGCCGGCGATGCGATGCTCCAGGCGGCGCGCCGCCGGCCCGCTGTTGGGCACGCGCACCGCCACCGAGCGGTTGTCATAGCCCCAGGTCACCGACACCGGCGCGTAGCTGCCGGGCACGAGGCGGCGGTAGCCGTTGAAGCTCGGCACGAACAGCAGGGTGGAATCGGCCATATTGGCGAGCAGGCCCGCGGCCGCCTGCCCCAGCACGCGGTCGCCCTCCCCGTCCGGCCGGCCGAAGACGTTGCCGCCCTCGCCATCCACCAGGCTGACGTGCACGTGCATGCCGTTGCCGGCGAAATCGCGCAGCGGCTTGGCCATGAAGGTGGCGCGCAGGTCGTGCCGCCGCGCCACCGCATCGATCAGCCGGCGCAGCAGGATGGCGTCATCCGCCGCGGCCAGCGCATCGGTGCGGTGATAGAGATTGATCTCGAACTGGCCGGGCGCCGCCTCGGAGATGATGGTGTCCGCCGGCAGCCCCTGCGCGGCGGCGGCGGCCCGCATGTCGTGCAGCACCGGAGCGAAGGCGTCGAGGTCGGACATGGAATACATGTTCTGCCGCGCCTGCCCGGTGGCCGGAAACACCGGCTCGGGCGGTCGGCCCGGCGCGCTCGCCTTCAGCAGGTAGAATTCCAGCTCGAAGGCGACACAGGGAAAGAGCCCGCGCGCCGCGCAGCGCTCCACCACCTTAACGAGCTGCTGGCGCGGATCGAGATGCCACGGCGCGCCGCGCACCGAGCCGTCGGGCTCGTGCATGGTGATGAGCACCTGTGCCGCCGGGCGCGGCGACCAGGGCACCGGCTTCAGCGTGCCGGGCACCGGCCAGCACAGGCCGTCGCGGTCGCCGGTCTCCAGATGGATGCCCGTCGCCTCCACCTCGCGGCCCCACACGTCGAGGCCGAAGATGGACAGGGGGATGGCCACCCCGTCCTTCCAGATCTTGGCCATGGAGCCGCCGGGCACCCACTTGCCGCGCAGCACGCCGGAGGTGTCGGGCAGCAGAACCTCGACGATGTCGGGCTCGCCATAGGCGGCAAGATAAGCGGCGATCTCGTCCGGCGCGGCGGCCGGGGACGAGGCACTCGGCGAAACGCCCGAACTTTGAAACGGCATGATGCTCCATTCACGAAAGGTCCGCTCCGCGCCATCTCAGCGCGAAGTCGCGGAACCTTCAAGATCGCTTTCCATCTGCGCGCATCGGCGGCACGGCGCAATGCCCCCTCCGGGAGCGCCCGTGCCGCAGGTCAGCCGCACAGGCCCGATGCTGCCCTCAGGACCAATCCGAGCCATGCGGCCGGCGCCAGGCCCCTGCCCGGCGCGCCGAGGCCGTGCGTCAGCCGCGCTCCACGTCGAAGCCGGACTGGCGCCAGGCCATGATGCCGCCCTTCATGTGCTCCTCATAGGGCAGGCCGGAGCGCTGCGCGGCGGCGGCCGCCTGCTGGGAGCGCTGGCCGGAGCGGCAGGAGAACACCAGCCGCTTGCCCTGCGGATCGGGCAGCGCGCCGGGATCGAACTTGCTCAGCGGCATGACCGCGGCACCGGGGATACGCTCGGCGCGGATCTCGTCGGGCTCGCGCACGTCCACCAGAAGGATGGTCCCCTCGTCCATGCCTTGCTTCACCTCGGCGGGGGTCAGGTGGATAATGCGGCCGCCGAAGGGGTTGGGTTGGCTCATCGTGAAACTTCCAAGAAACGTTGTCGCGGCGAACCCTGCACCCGACGTGTGCGCTGCGCAAGTGCCGACGCGGTGCAACATGCGCCACCCGATCCCCGTCCGGACGGGGGCTCAGAGCAGCCCCGCCCCGGCCAGCGCCGCGCCCGCCACCACCGCCACCGCCGGAACCCGCCACACCGCGAGGGCGAGATAGGCCATCAGCGCGATCACCGCGCTCGCCGGCGATGTCACGCCCTCGGGCAGCACCGGCGACCAGAGCGCGGCGCCCAGCAGCCCCACCACCGCGGCATTGATGCCCATGAGGATGCGCCGTGCCGCCGGCAGCCGCCGCAGCTGCGACCAGAAGGGCAGGCCCCCCACCACCAGCAGGGCCGAGGGCAGGAAGATGCCGCCAAGCGCCACCAGCGCCCCTGCAAGGCCCGATGGCGGCACCTGCGTCATGGCGCCGAGGAAGCCGGCGAAGGTGAAGAGCGGCCCGGGCACCGCCTGGGCGGCGCCGTAGCCGGCGAGGAAGACATCCCGCGTCACGAGGCCGGTGGACACCACTTCCGCATCGAGCAGCGGCAGCACCACGTGCCCGCCGCCGAACACCAGGGAGCCGGCGCGGTAGAAGGCATCGAACAGCCGCACCGCGCCGTCGCCCGTGGCCGCCGCCAGCAGCGGCAGGCCCGCCAGCAGGGCGAGGAACAGCGCGAGGCAGGCGAGCGCGAGCCCGCGCGGTACGGTGACGGCGAGCGCATCTTCGTCCCGCGTGGGGTCCTGCGCCTCCACCCCGTTCCCCGGCTTCAGCACGAGCGCGCCGGCCAGCGCGCCCAGCCCCATGGCGGCGAACTGGCCGGCAAACCCGCCCAGCGCCAGCGTGAGGGCAGCGGCGAGAAAGGCGATGGTGGTGGTGCGAGCCTCGGGGCACAGGTTGCGCCCCATGCCGAGCACCGCACGGGCCACCACCGCCACCGCCGCCGCCTTGAGGCCCGCGAGCCAGCCGCCAGACAGGTCGGCGCCGAGAAAGTCGAGGCCGAAGGCGAAGGCCACCATCAGCGCCGCCGAGGGCAGGGTGAAGGCGAGGAAGGCCGCGGCGAGGCCGGCCAGGCCCGCCCGCATGAGGCCGATCCCCATGCCCACCTGGCTCGATGCGGGACCCGGCAGGAACTGGCAGAGCGCCACGAGGTCGGCATAAGCGGCATCGCTGAGCCAGCCGCGGCGGCGCACCACCTCCTCGCGGAAATAGCCGAGATGGGCAATCGGCCCGCCGAACGAGGTGAGGCCGAGCTTCAGGAAGACGCCGAACACCTCCAGCGCGCCGCCGGGAGGGTCCTCGCCCGGCGCTGTCATCGGCTCCTCCGCATCGGCCCGCCCCGCACAACCACGCCGGCCCTGCCCGGCGCCCCGCAATGGCGCCGTCGATACCCCAAGCCGGCGGCGAGGCAAAGCCGCCGCGCTCGAGGTCCCATCGTCGCTTGCGATCGCCGCCGCGCGCTACGGAATGGGGAGGTCGGCCGCAGCGGGATCAGGCCGTGACGGACGCGCGGGACGGACCCTCCGGTGGTCGGCGGCCGCCGCCGAGCGGGCCTCGCGCGGGCCGGAGCCAGGGAAGGATCACTCCTATAGCACCTCCAAAGTGACGGTCTATTTTACCGTCCGTTCTTGGGAAAAGGCAGAAAAGGTAGATAAAGCGCCATCAGATTTCTCATTCGCAATGTGAATTCGCAATTCATGAACTTACCGATGCAGCTATGCATGAATGTGGACGGACGCGCTCATCTGCCGTTCATGTTCATTTTGGTACACAAAACCCGGCTGCAAACGGGACCCCGGCCTTCTGCGAAGAGGGGCCCTGCTATATAGATTCTGGTCGGTAGACCGGCAGTTCAGCCCGGATCGCGGCGCCCGGCAGGTCCGGGGCGAGGCGGTGGGGCGGGAGCGTCGGTTACGTCATCGGGCCGCGGAAAAGGGCGGCCCGCTTGTGTTTCAAGGCCGGCATGGAGCCGGGCGTCAGGCCCGGCCCCGGTGGATGGCCCGGCAAACAGGGTCTGCGGCGAAGGCCGCCAAGGAACATTGATCGGTTCCGTTCCCCCGCGCGGTTCCGATCAGTGGAAAGGCGTCGGCGCAAGCCGACGCCTTTTTCCGTTTCCCTCACGGAGGGAGGTGGACCGCCGACGGAACCCTTCCCCGCTCAACGCCCGCCGCCGGCTCTGCTAGATTGCCGGCGATGCAACAGACCAGCCCTCAGACCTCCCCCTCGGCCGCCCTCTTCGACCTTGCGACCCTGCGCGCGGGCGGCAAGCGCGCCGTCGCCAACGCCCTCGCTCTGGTGGAGATCGCCCGCGGCACGCCCGAGCTCGCCCGCCTGCTGGACGAGGCGGCGCGCGCCGCCAAGGCCCGCGTCCTCGGGCTCACCGGGCCGCCGGGCGTCGGCAAGTCCACCCTCACCAACGCTCTGGTGCGCCGTGCCCGCGCCGCCGGCGAGACGGTGGCGGTGCTGGCGGTGGACCCCTCCTCCCGGCGCACCGGCGGCGCCCTGCTCGGCGACCGCGCGCGGATCCAGACCGATCCGGAGGATCGCGGCGTGTTCGTGCGCTCCATGGCGGCGCGCGACCGGCTCGGCGGGCTGTCCGACGATTCGGTGGCCGCCATGGTGGTGCTGCGCGCGGTCTATGACCTCGTGATCGTCGAGACCGTGGGCGTCGGCCAGTCGGAGGCGGACATCTCTTTGGTCGCCGACACGGTGGTGCTGTGCATCCAGCCAGCGTCGGGCGACAGCCTCCAGTTCATGAAGGCGGGCGTGATGGAGCTGCCCGACATCATCGTCGTCACCAAGGCCGATATGGTTGAGGTCTCGCGCCGCGCCGCATCCGAGGTGGCCGGCGCCATCTCGCTCTCCGGCGGCGGCGCGGCCGGATGGCAGGTGCCGGTGATCCGCCTGTCCGCCGCCACCGGCGAAGGCCTCGCCGATTTCGACCACGCGGTGGCGGCCCATGAGGCCCATCTCGCCGCTGACGGCCGGCGCGCGGCGCTGCGCCGCTCGCAGGAGGCGAAATGGGTGGAGGAAGCGATCAAGGTGCGATTCGGCACCTACGGCCTCGCCCGCGCCCGCGCCGCGACCCTCGCAAGCGAAGGCCCCTTCAGCCGCGAGGCGGAGCTCGCCCGGCTCTTAACCAATCCGAAGGACTGATCGGACAATGCTCTTGCCTGTCGCCGGCAGGACACGCCCGCGACAGGCGCCGAAACGGCCAAGGTTGACGCAACCTCGGCCCCATTCCGCCTCGAAACCAGAGGAAAAAGAACATCTTCCGGTCATGTTGCGATGCAATACGGCCGGCTATCGGATTGCGTCAAGGACGACTCCATGGATCGAAAGACACCGCGCCGGAACCTGATGCCTCTGGCTTTTTCCCTCGCGCTTTTCGCCGGTCCGGCGGTGGGCGCAGGGTCAGCCGCCTGGGCCGGCGCCGTGTCCGAGGTTCCCGGATCCCAGGGCCCGGCCCTGCTCTCGGGTCCGCTCAAGGCGCTCAAGGTGGCGACCCTGGACCTGCCCCGCCCCATCGGCACCGGCCTCGTCGCTTTGCCCGGCAGCCCCGATGCCGAGGCGCCCGCGCAGCAGGCCAAGACCGAGACCGTGGTCGCGCTGCTGGCGACCGAGGACGCCGACGGCACGCTCGGCATCGCGCCCGATACCGATGGCGCCCCGCTGATCTTCGGCCCTGAGCCGGTTCCGGTCTATGATCAGAGCGCCCTGCTGGTGGTTGCGCTCGACACCCTTCTGGAAGTGCCTTTCCTGGCCGATGCCGACGTGGAGCTGACGCCCGGCGCGAGCTTCGGTCCCGACATCGCCGCCATTAACGCCATCCCGCTCAGCGCCTTCGACCGCGATGCGCCGCTGATGACCGCGCCCGAATCCGCGGTGACGACGCCCGTCGCCCTGTCCGGCCCGACGGCGGCGAAGCCGCTCTACCAGGATCCGGTGGCGGTGTTCGGCAGCACGCCGCAGCTCTTTCCCCCGCTTGCCTTCGAATATCCCGCCCTCGCCGACCAGGGCATCGTGCCCCTGCCCTCCGAACGTCCCGCCTTCGACGGCGTGCTCGCCGCCGCCAGCGCCGACGCCACTCCGGCGCAGCGCCTCGGCCTTGCGGGCACGGAGCGCGCCCAGGCGGAGAAATGCCTCGCCGAGGCGGTCTATTTCGAGAGCCGGGGCGAGCCCAAGCGCGGTCAGATCGCCGTGGCCCAGGTGGTGATCAACCGGGTGTTCTCCGGCTATTACCCCCATGACGTCTGCAAGGCGGTCTACCAGAACGCCAATCGCCACCTCGCCTGCCAGTTCACCTTCGCCTGCGACAATGTGAAGGAAGTCATCCGCGAGCCCGACATGTGGGTGCAGGCGAAGGAGATCGCCTCCGACATGCTGGACGGCAAGCTGTGGCTCGACAGCGTGGGCGCCGCCACCCATTACCATGCCTATTGGGTGCATCCGCGCTGGGTGCGGGAGATGCGCAAGCTGGACCGCATCGGCGTGCACACTTTCTATCGCCCCCGCGCCTGGCAGAGCTGAGCGGTGCCCGAGCGCGCAGGGCGGCTGCCACGCCCGCCCGGCCCGCGTTGACGTCAGCGCCTGACGCGAAAGACGCCATCAGCCGGCATTCCGCCCTGCCATTGCGGGCGTGCCTGCCCCTGAGCATCGGACCGAACTGGCCGGCAGCGGCGCCAATTGTGCTTGCCGGGGGCGGATCCCAGCGTCACGCTTGCGGTTCATCCGCCGCGCCACCTCCGGCCCGGCCCGCTGGGCGTTTCATGACCGAGCACTCCTTCCTCGCCCGCCCCTCGCCCGCCTTCCGCGACAGCTATCTCGACGCCTTGCGCGAGGGCTTCTTCTGGGCCCGGCACACGCCGTTCGACGACGACGCCATCGCCTTCATCGCCGGCCATTTCGCGGACTATCTGAAGGAGCTCGACAAGGACGGGCAGATCCCTCAGGCCGACCACGGCCACCGCATGCCGTCGGTGCCGTCCACCACCTTCTGGCTGGTGGAAGGGGGCGACTTCATCGGCACGGTCAATATCCGCGCCCGCATCGATACCCATGTGCTGGCCCATTTCGGCGGCCATGTGGGCTATGCCATCCGCCCCGCCCGGCAGGGGCAGGGCCACGGGCGGCGCATCCTGGCGCTGGCGCTGGAGATCTGCCGCGGCATGGGCATCGGCATCGTCCGGCTGAGCTGCGCCGAGGACAACGCCGCCTCGCGCCGCATCATCGAGGCCAACGGCGGCCTGCTGCTACGCCGGTGCCCGCCGGCCTGGTATGCGGACTATCCGCACCTGCTCTACGAGATCCCGCTGGTCTGACGCACCGGAAAACGCAAATGGCGCGCCCGCGGTGTCCGCGCGACGCGCCCCTGACTTTCGCTCGAACCCCGCGCGATCAGACCTCGGTCTGAGCCTCCGCCGCCGCCACCGCCGTCATGTTGACGATGCCGCGGGCGGTGATGGACGGGCTCAGGATGTGCGCCGGCTTCGCCGTGCCCATCAGGATGGGGCCGACGGGCAGCGCGTCGCCCAGCACCTTGATCATGTTGTAGGCGATATCCGCCGCGTCGAGGTCCGGCATCACCAGCACGTTGGCGACGCCGGCGAGGCGGGCATTGGGCAGGCTGCGCTTCCTGATCTCCTCCACCAGCGCCGCGTCGGCCTGCATCTCGCCTTCCACCTGGAGGTCCGGCGCGCGCTCGCGCACGATGTCGAGGGCGGCGCGGACGCGCTTGGCCGACAGGGTCTCGTGGCTGCCGAAGTTGGAGTGGGAGAGCAGCGCCACCCGCGGCTCAAGGCCGAAGCGGCGCACGTGGGCCGCCGCCAGCACCGTCATCTCGGCGAGGTCGGGGGCGGTGGGCTCGGTCTGGATCTGGGTGTCGCAGAGGAAGAAGTTGCCCTTCGAGGTGATGAGCAGCGACAGCGCCGCCAGCTCCTTCACCCCCGGCGCCCGGCCGATGATGTCCCGCACCTGGCGCAGATGCCGGGTAAAGCGGCCCTCGATGCCGCACAGCATGGCGTCCGCCTCGCCGCGCCGCACCGCGAGCGCCGCGATCACGGTGGGATGGGTGCGCACCAGGGTGCGCGCCGCGTCCGGCGTCACGCCGCGGCGGCCGGCGACCTCGACATAATCGCGCACATAGTCGCGATAGCGCGGATCGTCCTCGGGGTTGATGAGGTCGAAGTCCTGCCCCGCGGCGATGGAAAGGCCGAAGCGCTTAATGCGGGTCTCCACCACGCTCGGGCGGGCGACGATCACCGGACGGGCGATGCCTTCCTCCACCACCGCCTGGACCGCGCGCAGCACGCGCTCGTCCTCGCCTTCCGCATAGATCACCCGCTTGATGTCGCGCTTCGCCTGGGCGAACAGCGGCCGCATGATGAAGCCGGAGCGGAACACGAAGTGGTCGAGCTTGGCGTTGTAGGCGTCGAAATCGGCGATCGGCCGCGTGGCGATGCCGGTATCCATGGCCGCCTTCGCCACTGCCGGCGCGATGCGCAGGATGAGGCGCGGATCGAACGGCGAGGGAATGAGCGAATCGGCGCCGAAGGAGCGGGCCTCACCGCCATAGGCGCGCGCCACCACGTCGGACGGCGCCTCGCGGGCGAGGGCGGCGATGGCCTCCACGGCGGCCATCTTCATCTCGGGATTGATGTCGGTGGCGCCCACGTCCAGCGCCCCGCGGAAGATGTAGGGGAAGCACAGGACGTTGTTGACCTGGTTCGGGAAGTCCGAGCGGCCGGTGCAGATCATGGCGTCGGGCCGCGCCTCGCGGGCCACCTCCGGCATGATCTCGGGGGTGGGATTGGCCAGCGCCATGATCAGCGGGTTGGGCGCCATCTTCTTCACCATCTCCGGCTTCAGCACGCCGCCGGCGGAGAGGCCGAGGAAGATGTGGGCGCCCTCGATCACCTGGTCGAGGGTGCGCAGGTCGGTCTTCTGGGCGAACTTCTCCTTGTAGGGATCCATGAGGGTGTTGCGGCCCTCATAGACGAGGCCCTCGATGTCGCAGACCCAGATGTTCTCCTTCTTCGCCCCGAGGGTGACGAGGAGGTTGAGCGAGGCCAGCGCCGCGGCGCCGGCGCCCGAGGCGACGATCTTCAGGTCCTCGATCTTGCGGTTGCCCACTTCCATGGCGTTGCGCACCGCCGCGCCGACGATGATGGCGGTGCCGTGCTGGTCGTCGTGGAACACCGGGATCTTCATGCGCTCGCGCAGCAGGCGCTCGACCTCGAAGCACTCGGGGGCCTTGATGTCCTCGAGGTTGATGCCGCCGAAGGTGGGCTCCAGCGCGCTGATGACGTCCACCATGCGCTCCACCGTCATGGCGTCGATCTCGATGTCAAACACGTCGATGCCGGAGAACTTCTTGAACAGGACGGCCTTGCCCTCCATCACCGGCTTGCCGGCGAGCGGGCCGATGGCGCCGAGGCCGAGCACCGCGGTGCCGTTGGAGACCACGCCCACGAGATTGGCGCGGGTGGTGTATTCGGCGGCCGCCAGCGGATCGGCGGCGATGGCCTCGCAGGCCACCGCCACGCCCGGCGAATAGGCGAGCGCGAGGTCGCGCTGGTTGCCCAGCGGCTTGGTGGCCTTGATCTCGAGTTTTCCGGGCTTCGGGAGGCGGTGATACACGAGCGCGCCGGAACGCAGATCCTCAGAAAAGTTGGACGCCATGCCTTGCCCAAGCCTCCGTCATGCGCCGGCCTGCGCCGGGCGCCGCGAACCTAGAGCGCGATCGGTGCCGAGGGAACCGCTTTGTGGTCCCGCCCGCCCCCGGATCGCACCCTAACCTTTTGAATGAAGGCGAATCCACCGCTGAGGTTGAATCGCTATTGACGACTCAACCACAGCGGGCCCGCCCCTCGCCGCCGCGCCTTGTGCGTGTCGCGGACAGCGAAGTTTCCCGACTTTGCGTTATGGTGCTCCTGCATAAGCGCTTCGCGCCCGGCGGGCGAGTCGATTCGTCAAGATTTTCACCCGCGCCGCCGCGAGCGTCCGGGCCGGGAGAGCCGGCCCATAAGGATGGGGATCCATGAAGAAGATCGTCGCCGGGCTTCTCGCCCTGCTGCTCGTCGCGGTGGTGGGGTATTTCACCTTCGGCCGCTTCGCCACCACGCGGGTGGAGAGCGACGTGACCGCCGCCTTCGCCGCCCTCAAGGAGAAGGGCGTGGAGGCCAGCTACCGCAGCCTCGCCGTCGATGCCGCCAGCCGCGGCGTGACCGTCTCCGGCCTCTCCATCGCCACCGCCGACGGCACGCGCATCGCCGTCGACAAGCTGACCGCCACCGGCGCATCGCCGGTGAATGACGGGCGCTTCACCGCCGACACGCTGGATCTCGAAGGCCTGACCGTGCGCGCGCCGGGCGCGCTGCCGGGCGCCAAGGTCGCCGTCGATGTGCCCAAGGTGATGATCGACCGCTACGTCGGCCCCATCGCCCTGGCCCGCGATCTCGCCGCCCAGCCGGCTGCCGCGACGGCCGCGCCCAATCCCTACGGGCCGCTGCGCGCCATCCTGCTGCAGTTCGCCGCCACGGGCGCCGCCAAGGTGACCATTCCCGAGCTCACCGCCCGGGTGGACCAGGCGGCCGACGCGGCCCGGCCGAGCGTGAGCTTTGCCACCACCGACCTCGCGGCGGAAGGGGTGGAATACGGCAAGATCCGCAGCCTGATCGTGGACAAGATCGCCTTCACCACCGAAGGCAAGGCCGCCGGCGCCGACGCCCCCGTCACCGCCAAGGGCGAGGTGAACGGCCTCGTCGCCGCCCTCATCGACACCGCGCCCATGCTCGCCGTGACCGGCGGCTCGGCGGCGGGCGACCAGTATCAGGAGGTCTACGGCAAGGTGGTGTCGGCCAGCTACAAGATCACCCGCTCCGACGGGGTGACCGGCTCCTCCGGCCCCATGGTGCTGGAGCACATGGGCATCAAGCCGGCCGCCTTCGCCCCGGAGCAGATGGCCCGGCTCGACCAGCTCGCCCTGAAAGGCGGCGACCTCAGCCTCGACGAGGCGCGCGAGGTGCTCAAGGCCACCGCCACCATGCTGGACGGCCTCGCCTTCACCAGCTTCTCGGTCACCAACGGGATGAGCAAGGACGGCGACGAGACCGTCACCTTCGCCTCGGCCGTGCTGGACGGCTATGCCGCGGGCCTGCTCGACGGCCTGACCCTGACCGGCGTCAGCGGCACCAACACCGACAAGGAGCCGGTGAAGATGAACCGGCTCGCGGTGCGCCAGCTCTCGCTCCACCAGCTCGCCTCGCTCGCCGACCTCGCCGAGGAGCCGTCCGCCTCGGGCGCCCTCGGCCTGTTCCGGCTGTTCTCCGCGATCGAGGCGGAGGGGCTGGAGATGCCCTATGACAGCGAGGGACCGGGCGCCGCGGGGACTGCCAAGGTGGGCCATTTCGCCCTGTCGTGGAGCCATTTCGCCGGCAATTTGCCGACCCGGATGGCGGTCACGCTGCAGGATGCCACCGGCCCGATCCACGCCAGCGACGGCGAGCCCTATGTCTATCTCGCCAATGCGGGCATGACCTCGGCCACGCTCAACCTCGATTTCAGCATGGCCTATGACCCGGACGCCAAGGCGCTGACGGTCGCGCCCGCCGGCATGCGGGTGGACAACGCCTTCTCCGTCGCCTTCGAGGGCGGGCTCGGCAACCTGCCGAAATCCATGTTCGACGACGAGGCGGCGGCCATGGACGCGCTCGGCAAGGCGAGCGCGCGCCCGTTCAAGCTCACCCTCACCGATCTCGGCCTCGCCAAGCTGATGCTGGACCAGCTCTCCGCCGCCTCCAACACCACGCCCGACGCCCTGCGCCAGGAGCTGCTCGCCAACATCGACGCAATGGTGGCCGCGCTGGCGCCTGCGGTGCCCGAAGCGCCGGCGGTGGGCGAGGTGGTGAAGACCTTCGTGAAGAACCCCACGAGCATCACCCTGACGGGCACGCCGCGGTCCGATCAGCCGGTGGCGCCGCTGCTGATGAGCGACGAGCCCTTGGCGGCGCTGAGCCTGTTCAAGCTCTCGGCCGAGGTGGCGCCGGACAAGGCGAAGCCCGCGCCCTGAGCGCGGGGGACGGAACCGCCGCCCGGCGCGGCGGTTCCCGGTCCGACCCTACTTGTTCTGCGGCGCGAGGCGGATGGAGAGCTCGCGCAACTGCTTGGGCGTCGCCTCGTTGGGGGCGCCCATCAGCAGGTCGAGGGCCTGCTGGTTCATGGGGAAGAGCGAGATCTCGCGCAGGTTCGTCACCCCGCACAAGAGCATGACGATGCGATCCACGCCCGCCGCCATGCCGCCATGGGGCGGCGCCCCATAGTGGAAGGCGCGGTACATGCCGCCGAAGCGCTCGATCACCGTCTGCTCGTCATAGCCGGCCAGCTCGAACGCCTTCACCATGGATTCGGGCCGGTGGTTGCGGATGCCGCCCGAGGCGATCTCATAGCCGTTGCAGGCGATGTCGTACTGGAACGCCTTGATGGTGAGCGGATCCTGCGTCTTCAGCGCATCGAGGCCCCCCTGCGGCATGGAGAAGGGGTTGTGGGAGAAGTCCACCTTCTTCTCGTCCTCGTTCCATTCGTAGAACGGGAAATCGACGATCCAGGCCAGCTCGAAGCGCTCGGTGTCCACGAGGTTCAGCTCCTCGCCCACCCGGGTGCGGGCGCTGCCGGCGAACTTCACGAACTTGTCCGGATCGCCGGCCACGAAGAAGGCCGCATCCTCCGCCCCGAGGCCGAGCTGGAGGCGGATCGCCTCGGTACGCTCCGGACCGATGTTCTTGGCCAGCGGTCCCGCGCCCTCATTGCCCTCGCGCCACATGATGTAGCCGAGGCCCGGCTGGCCCTCGCCCTGCGCCCACGAGTTCATGCGGTCGCAGAAGGCGCGCGAGCCGCCCTTCGGCGCGGGGATGGCCCACACCTCGTTCTTGTCGATCTCCAGCAGCTTGGCGAACACCTTGAAGCCGGAGCCGCGGAAGGGCTCGGAGACCTCCTGCATCTCGAGCGGATTGCGCAGGTCCGGCTTGTCGGTGCCGTACTTGCGCATCGAGACCGCATAGGGAATGCGCGGCCAGTTCTTCGTCACAGGCTTGCCGCCGGCGAAATCCTCGAACACCCCGGTGATGACCGGCTCCACCGCCGCGAAGATGTCCTCCTGCTCGACGAAGCTCATCTCCAGGTCGAGCTGGTAGAACTCGCCGGGCAGACGGTCGGCGCGGGGATCCTCGTCGCGGAAGCAGGGGGCGATCTGGAAATAGCGGTCGAAGCCGCTCATCATGATGAGCTGCTTGTACTGCTGCGGCGCCTGGGGCAGGGCGTAGAACTTGCCGGGATGCAGCCGCGAGGGCACCAGGAAGTCGCGCGCGCCTTCCGGCGAGGAGGCGGTGAGGATCGGCGTCTGGAACTCGAAGAAGCCCTGCCCCTTCATCCGCGCGCGCATGGCGTCGATGATGGCCATGCGGGTCATGATGTTCTTGTGCAGGGTGTCGCGGCGCAGGTCGAGGAAGCGGTACTTGAGCCGCGTCTCCTCGGGATAGTCATGCTCGCCGAACACCGGCAGCGGCAGCTCGGCGGCGGCGCCCAGCACCTCCAGCTCGGTGGCATACACCTCCACCTGGCCGGTGGGCAGGTCGGGATTGTCGGTGCCGTCGGGGCGCTTGCGTACCTTGCCGTCGATGCGGATGACCCATTCCGAGCGCGCCTTCTCGGCGTCCTTGAAGGCGGCGCTGTCCGGGTCCACCACCACCTGGGTGAGGCCGTAATGGTCGCGCAGGTCGATGAACAGCACGCCGCCGTGGTCGCGGATGCGGTGGCACCAGCCCGACAGTCGGACGCTCTCGCCCACTTCGGCGATGGTGAGCGCGCCGCAGGTGTGGCTACGATAGCGGTGCATCAGGGTCGCCCTTTCCAAAGCTGAAAACAGTGTGGCATGCGGGCCGCGCCGTCCCGCCCGCCGGCATCCGGGGAACAGCCGATCCGAAAGGGGAAGGTCAGAACCCGAGAGGACACCGGACAGGCCAGCCGCCCGCCGCGCGCTGGGGTCGCGGCGGGACGGCGCCCGCATCGAAATCGGGGCGGAAGGTGCATGCGCCCCGGCCCTTGTCAAGCGCGCTGCCGTCACGCCGCTCCGTCCGCCCCCTGCCGCATCAGCGGGCATGAACAGATTCACGCCACATTCTCTTTTCCTTGAGCGGCGGCATAGCTATGGTCTCGGCCATGGATCTGATCACCTCAACCGAGACGCTCGCCGCGGCCTGCGAGCGCCTCTCGCGCCACCCATTCGTGACCGTCGACACGGAATTCCTGCGGGAGACCACCTTCTGGCCCAAGCTCTGCGTGGTGCAGCTTGCGTCGCCGGAGGAAGCCGTCCTGGTGGATGCCCTCGCCGAGAGCATGGACCTTTCGCCCTTTTACCGGCTCATGGCCGACAACGCCGTGATGAAGGTGTTCCACGCCGGCCGGCAGGACATCGAGATCATCTGGCACCAGGCCAAGATCATCCCCGCCCCGGTGTTCGACTCGCAGGTGGCCGCCATGGTGCTGGGCTACGGCGACAGCATCTCCTACGACCAGCTGGTCCACCGTGTGACCGGGCACAGCCTCGACAAGTCGTCGCGCTTCACCGACTGGTCGCGCCGGCCGCTGAGCCAGGCCCAGCTCGCCTACGCCATGGCCGACGTGACCCACCTGCGCGACGTCTATCTGAAGCTCACCACCGATCTTGATTCCCGCGGCCGCGGCGAATGGGTGGGCGAGGAGATGCACGTGCTGACCTCCCCCGCCACCTACCGCCAGGAGCCGGAGACCGCGTGGGAGCGGCTGAAATCCCGCGTGCGCAAGCCCCGCGAGCTGGCGGTGCTGGTGGAGGTCGCCGCCTGGCGCGAGCGCGAGGCGCAGGCCCGCGACCTGCCGCGCGGGCGCGTCATCAAGGACGAGGTAATCGGCGAGATCGCCATCCAGCAGCCGCAGAGCCACGAGAAGCTGGCCGAGCTGCGCTCCCTGCCCAAGGGCTTCGAGCGCTCGCGCTATGGCGATGCCATCCTCGAGGCGGTGAAGCGCGGCGTCGCCCGCGATCCCAAGAGCCTGCCGCGCATCGAGCGCGACAAGCCCCTGCCCAACGGCGCCGGCGCCACCGTGGAGCTGCTCAAGGTGCTGCTGCGCATGACCGCCGAGCAGAATGCAGTGGCCGCCAAGGTGATCGCCACCACCGACGACCTGGAGCGCATCGCCGTGGACGATGAGGCCGACGTGCCGGCGCTGAAAGGCTGGCGGCGCGAGCTGTTCGGCGAGAAGGCGCTGGCCCTGAAGGCGGGCCGGCTGGGGCTGGCCATGGAAAAGGGCCGCGTGGTGGCCCGCGACATCGCCGACTGAGTTGCGCGGCGGCCGTTCGCGGCCACGCGGCGCCCGGACAGCCCTCGCCCGAAGACCTGCAGGCCGGTGCGCTGGGCTTGGGCCGCCTGAGGCTGGACAGGCCCGGGCGGACGAGCCCAGGCGGAAAGGGGCCAGACGGTGAGGGGCCAGGCGGTAAGCGACGAGGCGGCAGAGGCGGGACGCCGCGCCCTGCCCGCTTCCACCCCTTCGATCACCACCCCGGCGATCACCGCCCCTCTTGCACGGCCGCCGGCGGCGCGACCACCTCCACCCGGCATTCGCGGCCGATGAGCTTGCCGAGCTGGCGCAGCCGGTTCAGCACGCGCTCGTTCACCAGAGCGGAGAGGTCCGGCGGCACGGTCAGCACCAGATGCTCGTCGCGCACGATGAGCGGCGTGCGCGGCAGGGTATCCGGCATGGCGGCGGACAGGAGATAGCCCACCCGCATGGCCCCGCCGAGGATCCGCGCCCGGTCGAGCAGGCCGGTGGAGACCAATTCCAGCACGGCGCCGGGGGTATCCTCATCGAGGCTGAGGCCGGCGTGGCGGAAATAGACCGCGAGGGCGATATAGGCCCGCTCGGCATGCTCGACGCTCACGAAGGCCGCATGGGCGATCATGTTGAGGCTCTGCTCGCCGCGATAGTCCGGATGGGCCCGCCACGAGATGTCCGAGAGCAGGCAGGCGGCCTGCCGCAGCCGCGTCTCCTCGGGGCTCTCCTCCAGCACCGGGGACGAGGCGAACAGAGCGTCGGTCCAGGTGACGAGGTCCTCGCCATGCTGCGGCGAACGGGCACGCAGCTCGTTGAACTCGCGGGCGGCGGCGAGCAGCGGGTCGATTCCCCGCGCCTCCGGCGCAAGCTTGGAATAGAGCAGGCCCTCACGCACCCCCAGCGCCGAGACGAACACCTCGGAGGGACGGCCGAGGCGCACCACGTTCTCCAGCACCAGCGCGCCATAGGCGAGCAGCGGGCGGCGCGCGTCGGACACCACGTCGATATGGGCGAGGGCGTCGGATTCGCCGCGGTGGACGATCCGCGTGAATTCGAGAATCTCTTTGGCCGGAATGACATAGCCGTGCATCACATGCAGCGGATAGCCCTTCTGGAACATGTGCAGCCGAGCCAGCGCGCGCCAGGTGCCGCCCACCGCGTAGAAAGTGCGCCCGGCCAGGTGCTGCAGCACGTCGGCGTCGGGCATGGTGTCCTTGACGATCTTCTCCGCCTTGCGGGTGGAGCGCGCGGAACGGTCCTGCAGGGCGAGGCCGCCGAGCGGAAGGGTGATGCCGGCGCCCACCGTGTGGCCCTTCACGTCCACCAGCTCCAGCGAGCCGCCGCCGAGGTCGCCCACCACGCCATCGGGCTCGTGCACGCCGGAGACGATGCCGAGGGCAGCAAGCTCCGCCTCGCGCTTGCCCGTGAGCAGCTCGATGGTGGTGCCGCAGATGGCTTCGCACTGGGCGATGAAGGCGGGGCCGTTCTCCGCATCGCGCGCGGCGGCGGTGGCGAGGGCATGGACCTCGCCCACCTGCATGGAATCGCACAGGGCGCGGAAGCGGCGGAGGGCCGAGAAGGCCTTGTCCACCGCATCCTCGGCGAGGCGGCCGGTGGAGAGAACCTCCCGACCGAGGCCGCACAGCGCCTTTTCGTTGAAGATGGGCACCGGAACCCGGGTCAGCCCCTCGTAAACCACGAGGCGAACCGAGTTCGAACCGATATCGATCACCGCAACAGGGGCGCCGGTAGCGATTCGCCCCGGCGCAGGGCGGGGATCGATCCCCTCCTTAACGCCGGAAGAGAAGGCTGCGCGGCGAAGAATCTTTGAGAGACTTTCCACGTCCAGACAAGCTCGGATTGGTCATAAAATATTGATGGGCGTTGAAGGTCTCTTCGCCCGGCGCGGGGACTATGCGTTCAGACGCCCCATCGGGCAACACCCGCCAGCTCTGCTGGTTGTCGATGATGTTGGCAACCATGATCTGGTCGAGCACCTGCTCGTGCACCGTCGGATTGGTGACCGGGCAGAGCGATTCCACCCGCCGGTCGAGGTTGCGCTGCATCAGGTCGGCCGAGGAAATGTAGACCAGCGCATTGGGGCTCGGCAGGCCGTGGCCGGCGCCGAAGCAGTAGATGCGGGCATGCTCCAGGAAACGCCCGACGATGGACTTCACCCGGATGTTCTCGCTGAGGCCGGGGATGCCCGGGCGCAGGCAGCAGATGCCGCGCACCACGCAGTCCACCTGCACCCCCGCCCCGCTCGCCTGATAGAGCGCGTCGATGATCTCGGGATGCACCAGCGAATTGCACTTGAGCCAGATGGCCGCGGGGCGGCCGGCCCGGGCGTGCTGGATCTCTTCGTCGATGTGCTGGAGCAGGCGCTCCTTCAGCGTGGTGGGCGACACCGCCATGGCATCGAGCTGGCCCGGCTCGGCATAGCCGGTGATGAAGTTGAAGATGCGCGCCACGTCCTGGGCGATCACCGGATCGGCGGTGAAGAAGCTGAGGTCCTCATAGATGCGCGCGGTGATGGGGTGATAGTTGCCGGTGCCCACGTGCACGTAGGTGGCGAGGTTGGTGCCCTCGCGGCGCACCACCATGGACAGCTTGGCGTGGGTCTTCAGCTCGATGAAGCCGAACACCACCTGCACGCCGGCCCGTTCCAGGTCGCGCGCCCAGCGGATGTTGGCCTCCTCGTCGAAGCGCGCCTTGAGCTCCACCAGGGCGGTCACCGACTTGCCCGCCTCGGCCGCCTCGGCCAGCGCCTTCACGATGGGGCTGTCGGAGGAGGTTCGATAGAGGGTCTGCTTGATGGCGACGACGTTGGGGTCCCGGGCGGCCTGTCGAAGAAACTGAACCACCACGTCAAAGGATTCATAAGGGTGGTGAACCACAATGTCCTTCTCGCGAATTGCGAGAAAGCAGTCGCCTCCGTGGTCGCGGATGCGTTCGGGAAATCGGGCATTGTAGGCCTGAAATTTCAGGTCCGGCCGGTCCACCGACACGAGCTGCGAGAACTCGTTCATGGCCACGACGCCGTTCACCACGAAGATCTCGTCGTCATGCACGTCGAGCTCGCGGGCGACGAAGTTGCGCAGCTCGTCCGGCATGGAGGCGTCGGCCTCCATGCGGATCACCTCGCCGTAGCGGCGCTGCTTGAGGGCGGTCTCGAACAGGCGGACGAGGTCCTCCGCCTCCTCCTCGATTTCGAGGTCGCTGTCGCGGATCACCCGGAACACGCCCTGCCCCTTCACCGCGTAGCCCGGGAACAGGCGTGCGATGAACAGGCCGATCATCTGCTCGAGGGTGATGAAGCGCATGCCCTGGATGATCCCGCCCTGCACCCGGTCGGGCAGGCGGATGAAGCGCTCGACCTTGGCGGGGATGCGGATCAGCGCGTTCATGCCGCGCCCGTCACCCTCGCGCACCAGCTGCAGGGCGAGGGAGAAGCCGAGGTTGGGGATGAACGGGAAGGGGTGCGCCGGATCGATCGCGAGCGGCGTCAGCACCGGGAAGACATGGTTGAGGAAGTGCTTTTCCAGCACGGTCATGTCGTCGCCGGACACCTCGGCACCCTCGACCAGGGTGATGCCGGCGGCGGACAGGTCGCCGCGCAGATCGCGCCAGCGGGCCTGCTGATCGGCGATGAGCTGGCTCGCCCCGGCGGTGATCTGGGCGAGCTGCTCGGAGGGGGTGAGGCCGTCCGGGCTCGGGGTCTGCACCCCCTCGCGGACCTGCTCCTTCAGGCCCGCCACGCGGACCATGAAGAATTCGTCGAGATTGTTGGCCGAGATGGAGAGGAAGCGCAGTTGCTCCAGCAGCGGGTGGCTCTTGTTGGAGGCCTCTTCCAGCACGCGGCGGTTGAAGTGCAGCCAGGAAATCTCGCGATTGATGAAGCGCTGCGGCGAGGAGGCCAGCTCCAGGGCTTCCTTCGCGCCCTCGGACAGGCTCTCGGCAGCGCCGTTCTCCTGAACCACGGCCAGGGCTGCGGACTCGTTTGCGCTCATCGTCGGGTCCCCCAAACACAGTTCGGCGGACCATGGCCGCCTTGCATGACCACTCTATGACGGCACCGGCGAACCGGCTGCGATCAGTCGTCCTCGCCGGCGGCGGCAAGGTCCGGACGGTCCTTCAGGACCTGCGCGGCCAGCGCCCGCGTCACCGGACGCCGGCCGGCGAGGGCCGCCCTGTCGATGGCGTCCACCATGCGCTGCGCCCCCGCCGGCGAGCGCTGCATGCGCATCAGCAGGTAATTCACCAGCGGCTCGTCCACGGCGATCTGCCGGTCGGCGAACAGCTTCACCAGCAGCGCCGCGAGCAGCGCGTCGCCGGCCGAGGCGATCTCGAACACCGGCACGGCGCGCAGCCGCGAGGCCAGATCGGCGGTGGCGAGCGGCAGGCTCGCCGGGGCCACCCGCGCGGTCAGAAGCAGGTAGGCGTTCTGCTCGCGCGCGAGGTTGAGCAGGTGGAACAGCGCCGCCTCCTCGAAATCGCCGGCGGCGAGATCCTCCAGCACCAGCGCGCCATGGGCGAGCGCGTCCGGCACCGCCTCGCGCCTGAGATCGCGCGCCGGGATGGTGACGGCGCCCGCCCGCTCGGCGAACACGGCGGCGAGGTGGCTCTTGCCCGCTCCCTCCGGCCCGATGAGGCAGACCACCCTGGCCGGCCAGTCGGGATAGGCGTCGATCAGCGCCACCGCGGCGGCATTGCCGGCATCGACCAGGAAATCCTCGCGGGCAAGCGCCGGACGCACGGGCAGATCGAGGGGCAGCTGGCGCGCGTCGGGATCGCGGCCGGCCATGGGATCAGGCGGCTCCCGCCGAAGGCGGCGGGGCTTCATCCACCCGCCCCGTGTAGAGCGACGACTGCATGTAGCGGGCGATGGCGAAGCGCACCAGCACGCCCACCACCGCGGTCAGGGGCACCGCCAGCAGCAGGCCGACGAAGCCGAACAGATAGCCGAAGGCGAACAGCGCGAACATCAGCCATACCGGGTGCACGCCGATGCTGTCGCCCACGAGCTTGGGATAGAGCAGGTAGCCCTCGATGGCCTGTCCGGCGATGAAGATGGCGAACACCGTGCCGATCATGCTCCAGTCCGGGAAGAACTGGACGATGGCCACCGCCATGGAGAGCACCAGCCCGGTGAGCGTGCCCACATAGGGAATGAAGGAGATGGCGCCGGCGAGGATGCCGATGAGCAGGCCGAAGTTCAGCCCCACCATGGACAGCGCCACCGCATAGATGGTGCCGAGCAGCAGGCACACCAGGGCCTGGCCGCGGATGAAGCCGGCCACCGAGCGGTCCATCTCCTTGGCGAGCTGGCGCACCACGGCGCGCTGCGGCAGCGGCACGAGGCGGTCGACGAAGGCGATCATGTCGTCCCAGTCGCACAGGATGTAGAAGGCCACCACCGGCGTGATGATCATCAGCGCGAACATGGACACCAGCGCCTGCCCGCCCGACCAGACCGAGGACAGCAGGCCCAGGAGGTAGGTGACGCTCTGCGACATCAGATCGGTGATGGAGCGCTGCACGTCGGGCAGGTTCTGGCCCAGAATGTGGCTCAGCCACTCCCGGTTCTCCTCGGTGAACAGGCCCTGCAGCCGCGCCACCAGCGTCGGCAGCCTCTGGATGAACTCGAACAGCTGGGCGGAGAGGAGCGGCAGCACCACCAGGAAGAAGATCACCACCACCAGGATCATGATGCTCACGATCACCAGCGACGAGGGAACCCGGCCGATGCCGATGCGGGCCAGCCGGCTTGCCACGGGATTGAGGAAATAGGCGAGCACGATGCCGGCCACGAACGGCAGCAGGATGCCGCTGAACATCCACAGGCCGAGAATGGTGACGACGAGGGCGCCGACCCAGAAGCGCAGCTGAACCTGGACCGCCATCGCGCCTCCTCAAGACCCGCGGCTGCGGATCCAGACCGTTCACCCGCCATGGGCGGCACCGCGCGGCGCGCCGCCGCTCAGCTCGCCATGTGGCGCCCCCAATCCGCGAGATAGGCCGCGGCGGAAAGACCCGTCAAGAGGCCCACCGCCAGAAGCCCCAGCGGGAAGGCCCCCGCCACCTCGAAGCCGAAGCCGGTGCTCGCAAGCACATAGGCGGCGAACAGAATCTGCACCAGCGTGTTGATCTTGGAGATCAGCAACGGCCGGATTGTGACCGGCTTCGCCATGGTGAGGGAGAGCACCACCGCGCCGATGATCATCACGTCGCGGGACACCACGGCGATGGCGACCCAGCGCGGAATGAGCTCGGCCACCGACAGGCTCACGTAGATGGAGACGAGCAGCGCTTTGTCCGCCACCGGATCGAGATAGGCCCCGAGCTCGGTCTGCATGCCGAAGCGCTTGGCGATGAAGCCGTCCACCGCATCGGAGAGGCCGGCGACGAGGAACAGCCAGAAGGCGAGGTAGGTCTCGCCGGAGGCGATGGCCCACACCACCACCGGCACCAGCAGGATGCGCAGGATGGTGATGATGTTGGGAAGGCTCATGCCGTCCCCTCCCCGTCCGCGCCGCCGCTCATGCGCGCCCCGCCCATCGCCCGGCCCGCCGCCTCACGCACCCGGCCGCTTCTTCACCGCCAGGGGGCCGAAGCCCTGCTGGCTGGCCATGGCCTGGATGCGGGTGATGTTCACGTGGCGCGGCAGGGTGCAGCAGAAGAAGATCTGCTCGGCGATGTCCTCGCCGGTCATCGGGGTGGCGCCCTCATAGACCTTGTCGGCGCGGGACTTGTCGCCGTGGAAGCGCACCACGGAGAATTCGGTCTCGGTGAGGCCGGGCTCGATGTTGGTCACCCGCACCCCGGTGCCCGCCACATCGGCCCAGACGTTGAGGGCGAACTGCTTCACGAAAGCCTTGGTGGCGCCGTAGACGTTGGCGCCGGGATAGGCGTAGTCGCCGGCGATGGAGCCGGTGAGCACCAGATGCCCCTCGCCCCGCGCCACCATGGCCGGCAGCGTCGCGCGCACCGTATAGGTGAGCCCGGTGATGTTGGTGGCGATCATGGTGTTCCAGTCCTCGATATTGGCCGCCTGCGCCGGCTCCAGCCCCATGGCGAGGCCGGCATTGGCGAACACCACATTGAAGGCGCGGAACCGCTCGGGCAGGCCCGCCACCGCGTCGAGGGTGGCCTGCCAGTCGCGGGTGTCGAGGGCGATCGGGTGGATGAGGTCGCCGAATTCGTCCTTCAGCGCCAGCAGCCGGTCAGTCCGCCGGCCGCAGGCCACCACCCGCGCCCCGGCCTCGGCGAAGCGCCGCGCGGTGGCGGCGCCGATGCCCGAGCTGGCGCCGGTGATGAAGACGGTCAGGGTGGTCGGATCGAGCATGGGGGTCATGGGACGAATCCTGGTGCGGTTGGCGGGCGGGCGGTTGCGGGCGGCGTCGGGCGACCGGCCCGGACCGCGGCGCAGGACGCGGACGCGCCCGGGACGAAAGGTGATGTCCGCTGATATCGCGCATTAACCAGATCGTCCATTAATGAGCCCTAACACTGTCCCTCACGCCCGCGCGAGCCTTGCTCATGCCATCTTCTGCCCGAAGGGTGCGCCGCCACCTCGACATGCGCCGCGCCCGCTCGACTTCGGGTGGCATCGGCATGGGAGAACGGCTAGGGTTGCAGGGACGTCCGGAGATCGAGTGGATGAAGGTGGCCTACGTTTCGGCGATGCTCGCCTCCGCGGTTTGCCTCGCGGGATGCAGCACCGAGCTGGACGGTTTCGGGGCGAAGCCGTCCATCGCCGAAGCCAATCGGGTTGATGCCAGCCGCGCCCAGGCCAGCGCCACGCCGGCGGCCGGCGCGTCCACGACGGTCGCCGATGCATCGGCCGCGGCCACTCCTCGCAGCACCCCCGCCCGGCGCACTGGCGCCGAGGCCGAAACCGCCACCAGCGCCGTCACGCCCCGCGCCACTGCCGACGCGGTGCCGCTCACGCCGCCGCCCGCCAATCCCGGCGGCACCGCCTACGCGCCGTCCGCCGCCAAGGAGCAGCTCGCCGGCGCCTGGACCTTCGGCTGGGACAACGGTCAGCGCACCTGCCCCGTCAGCCTTTCCACCAAACGCGGGCTGAGCAGCCTCGCCGCCCAGGCCGACGTCTCCTGCCCGAGCGAGATCTTCATGACCAAGGGCTGGGACATGATGGGGCCGGACCTCGTGCTGCAGAATCACCAGGGCAAGATCACCGCCCGGCTGCGCCCCTCCGGACCGAACCGCTATGTGGGCGTCCTGACCGACACCGACCAGCAGGTGGCGCTCACGCGCTGAGGCGCGACCATCGGCGGACGGGTGTGCCGCGCCGATAGCTTTCCTCTCCCACATGGATCGATGAATGCCGCAGCAGCGGCGGAGATGCCGTCGCGAAGCGGGCGGAGGGATCCGTTGCGCCAGCCCAAGCCGGCCGTCCGCCCCCGCCGCCGCATCGGAGCGACGCGGCGCGGGCACGGGAGTCCACCCTGCCGGCTCAGCCGAACAGAACGGCGGCGACCACGACCCCATAGGCCATGGCGAACAGGAGGCTGTCCTTGAGGATCGTGCGGTAGGAAGTCATGGCTCACCATTCGATAACTTCCACCGAATTTATCGGATATCTGTGATTTGTACAAATATCATTTTTCTGACGTTAAATAGCTCCCGTTCCCTCACCGTCCTTCGAACTTCGGCGCGCGCTTGCCCACGAAGGCGGCCGCGCCCTCGGCGAAATCCCGCGTCCCGGCGCAGCCGACAAAGGCATCGCGCTCGGCGCCGAGCTGGTCCGTGAATGAGGTCGAAAAAGACTGCCGCAGCAGCCGCTTGACGGCGCCGAAGGCCTGCGTCGGACCGCTTGCGAGATCGCGCGCGAGGCGCTCCGTTTCCGCCTCCAGATCGGCCAGCGGCACCACCTTGTTGACAAGGCCGAGGCGCAGGGCCTCGTCCGCCTCGATGACCTCGGAGAGCAGGGCGAGGCCCAGCGCCCGGCGCAGACCTACCATGCGCGGCAGGGAGAAGGTGGAGCCGCCGTCGGGGCTCGTGCCGATGCGGGAATAGGCGAGACTGAGGCGCGTATCGTCGGCGGCGATGGCGATGTCGGCGGCCAGCGCCACCGAGAGGCCGCCGCCCGCCACCGCGCCCTTCAGGCTCGCGATGACCGGAGCCCGGAACCCCGCCAGGGCCTCCAGCGCCTCATGGAAGGGATTGATGAGGGTGGCGACCACCTGCGGCGCCGTCTCGCCCGCCGCATGGAAGCGGCCCACGTCGCCACCGGCGAGGAAGGCGCGCCCCTCCCCCGAGAGCACGACGGCGCGCACGCTGTCATCGGCCACCACCCGGTCGACCGCCGCCTTGAAGGCGAGGATGGTGGCCTCGTCCAGGGCGTTCAGGACCTTGGGACGGTTGAAGCGGATGCGGGCGATGCCCTCGCTCACCTCGACCAGGAGGGTCGCGGCTTCGGCGGAAGCGGCGGCGGACGCGGCGGAATTCGACATGGGCGCTCCTCTTATGGGTCGCCCGGCCGGAAACGATCGCGGCGGGGCGGACGGTTCGGTCAATGTTGCCGCGCCGTCCGCCGCTCACAAGGCCCCCGCGCGGCGCGCCCCGCGGGTTTCGTCGTCAAATAGGTGAATCTACCTCAAGCGGGAACAGGATCCCGGCCTCGCGCAGATAGACCTCCAGCGCGGCGATGGAGGCGGTCAGGTCGCCGGTGGTGTCCACCACCACCTCGGGCTCCACCGGCTCCTCGTAAGGCGCGCTGATGCCGGTGAAATTGGCGATTTCGCCACGCCGCGCCCGGGCATAATGGCCCTTGGGGTCGCGCCCCTCGCACACTTCCAGCGAGGCACGCACGAACACCTCGTGGAACAGCGTGCCGCCCACCTCGCGGGCCCGCGCCCGGTCGGCCCGGGTGGGCGAGACCAGGGCGACGATGGCCACATGGCCGTTCTGGGCCAGGAAGGCCGCCACGTTGGCCACCCGGCGGATGTTCTCCGAACGCTCGTCGGCAGTGAAGCCGAGGTCGGAATTCAGCCCGGTGCGCAGGGTGTCGCCATCGAGGAACACCGGCGCGCCGCCGAAATCGAACACCCGGCGCTCCAGCGCCCGCGCCAGGGTGGACTTGCCGGCGCCCGGCAGCCCGGTGAGCCACAGCACCGCGCCACGATGGCGATGGCGCGCCACCCGCTCGGCGAGGGTGACCGCCGAATCCACCGCCACAACGGGGCCGCGCTTCTCCTCGGTGATGCTGGCCTCGCGGGCCGAATGCAGCACGATGCCGCCGCCGCAGATGCGCCGGTCGCGCTCCACCACGATGCGGCCGGTCAGCGGATTGAAATGATAGGGGTCCACCGGCAGCGGCCGGCGCAGGCGGATCTCCACCTCACCCACATGGTTGCGGCCGAGGGTGGCCTGGCTCTCGGTGGTGAGATTGGCCGGGTCCACCGCGCTCGCCACGGCGCTCACCACGCCCGGGGCGGCGGCGGTGGCAAGGCGCACCACCACGGGATCGCCCGGCTTCAGCTCCGTCTGGTCGAGCCAGAACACGCGCGCCTGAAGGCTCTTCGCCGCGCGCGGGCGCTGGTCGCCGTGGGCCGCCACGTCGCCGCGGGTGACGAAGATCTCCTTGTCGAGGGTGATTCCCACCGACTGGCCCGCCTCGGCCGTGCGCGGCGCCGGGCCGGGCCACGCCTCGATGGAGCGGATCCGCGCGGAGGCGCCGGAGGGCTCGAACACCAGCTCGTCACCCGCCGCGAGCCGCCCGCTCTCGATCCGCCCGGCGATGATGCGCCGCTCGTCGAACTTGTAGACCGCCTGCACCGGAAAGCGCAGCGGCAGGGCCGAGAGGGTGGGCGGCGCAGTGAAGGCGTCGAGCGCCTCGATCACGGTGGGCCCGTCGTACCACGGCAGGCGCGCGGTGCGCTCGGCGATGAAGTCGCCGTCGCGGGCCGAGACCGGGATCACCGCGCTCGGCATCAGGCCGAAGCTGCCGAGGTAGGTCTTCACGTCGGACTCGATGGCGGCGAACACGGCCCGGTCGAAGCCGACGCGGTCCATCTTGTTCACCACCACCGCCACCTGGCGCAGGCCGAGCAGGTGCAGCAGGAAGGCATGGCGCCGGGTCTGCTCGCGCACCCCCTCGCCGGCGTCCACCAGCAGCACGGCGGCATCGGCCTGGGCGGCGCCGGTGACCATGTTGCGCAGGAATTCCACGTGGCCGGGCGCGTCGATCAGCACATAGTCGCGCGCCTTGGTGGCGAAGCGGATCTGGCTGGTGTCCACGGTGATGCCCTGGTCGCGCTCGGTCTGCAGGGCATCGAGCAGGAACGACCATTCGAACGGCATGCCGCGCCGCGCGGCCACGGCCTTCAGCATCTCCAGCTTGCCGTCGGGCAGCGAGCCGGTCTCGTGCAGCAGGCGGCCGACCAGGGTGGATTTGCCGTGATCCACATGGCCGACGATGACGATGCGCAGCAGTTCCCGTTCGATCGGGGTGGCGCCGGAAGCGGGGGCGAGCGGCAAGGCGGACATCAAGAACTCTCTTCGCTTAAAGCATCAGGGGCGATCGACGGCGGGCGGCGGCTCACAGATAGCCGGCCGCGCGCAGCCGCTCGAAGGCGTCTTCCGATTCATGGTCCATGGCGCGGCCGGAGCGCTCGGGCGTCTTGGTCACGGCCAGTTCGGCGATGATCTCGTCCACCGTCGCGGCGTCGGACGGCACCGGGAAGGTGATGTCCTGATCGCCCAGCGAACGGTAGCGCTTGCCGTCCTTCGACAGATAGAGCGGGATGATCGGAATGTTCTCGCGCCGCGTGTAGGTCCAGATGTCCATCTCGGTCCAGTGCAGGATGGGATGGATGCGCACATGGGCGCCGGGGGTCAGCGCCGTGTTGTACTGGTCCCAGAATTCCGGCGGCTGCTCCTGCACGTTCCAGGCGCCGTCGGTGCCGCGCGGCGAGAAGAAGCGCTCCTTGGCGCGGGTCGGCTCCTCGTCGCGGCGGATGCCGGCGACCACGCCGTCGAAGCCGTGCTTGGCCAGCGCCATGCGCAGCCCTTCGGTCTTGCGCGCGGCGGAGCGGGCGGCCGGCGGCAGGGTCGGGTCGGTGCTCTCGATGGGCGGGCAGTCCTCGACGATGAGGTCGAGATCCCAGGCCTTCGCGTATTGGTCGCGGAAGGTATACATCTCGGGGAACTTGCGGCCGGTGTCCACGTGCATCACCGGGAACGGCAGCTTGCCGAAGAAGGCCTTGCGGGCCAGGTGGATCATCACGTTGGAGTCCTTGCCCAGGGACCACAGCATGGCCACCTTGCGAAGCTGGGCGAAGGCTTCCCGGAAAATGAAGATACTCTGCGCTTCCAGCGCATCGAGGCGTGTCATTCCAGATCCTCAATGATGCCGCCCGCGCGGCATCCCATTTGCCCGGGCAGGCGCGAAGGGGGCCTCATCCCCGCTCCGCAACACCCCTTGGGCGCTGATCATGGCAAGCCCGCGGCTCGCCGCTCCTGATTTTTCGGGCCGCCCGGCCCGCAACGGCCGCGAATGGCGCCGGATGTCAAGTCCAAAATCCGCCGGCCGAGCCGCGCTGCTGCACCGCACACGGTTCCGATCGGGCGCCATATACACATCTAAAATTTGTGTTTAAATTCCAATTGCACATGAATGATCGTTATTTTAACTTGTATTCCACGTCAACCGGCTTATTTAACGTCCATACCATGTTGTTGGGCCGCGCCATGGCCCTCGGGAGCTGCCCTCATGACCTCGCCGCTGCAACGCAAGCTGAAGATCTCCGGCCCCACCGTCATCACCGCCAACCGGCTGGCCGACGGCGCCGTGGTGTGGCTCGCCAACGACGGGCGCTGGGCCGAGACGCTCACCCGCGCCAATGTGGTGACCACCAGCGAGGAGGCCCTGCGCCTGCTCGACATCGCCCATGGCGACGAGCGCGAGGCGGTGGGCGCCTACCCGGCCGCGGTGGCGCTGGCCAAGGACGGCACGCCGCAGCCCGCCACCCTGCGCGAGAAGATCCGCTCCTCCGGCCCCACCATCGCCTTCCAGGCGACGGCCTGAGCCGCGCAGCCCGACGGGACGAGCCTTCGAAAATGTACATTCACGACGAATTCGACCGCACCTTCCTGAAGGAGCGCGTCGCCGAGTTCCGCGATCAGGTGGCCCGCCGCCTCTCCGGCGAATTGACCGAGGAGGAGTTCAAGATGCTCCGCCTCATGAACGGCGTGTATCTCCAGCTCCATGCCTACATGCTGCGGGTGTGCATTCCCTACGGCACGCTGGCCTCGAAGCAGCTCAGGGCGCTCGCCCGGGTGGCGCGGCGCTACGACAAGGGCTACGGCCACTTCACCACGCGGCAGAACATCCAGTTCAACTGGATCAAGCTCGCCGAGCTGCCCGACGCCATGGCCGAGCTGGCCGAGGTGGGCATCCACGGCATCCAGACCTCGGGCAACTGCATCCGCAACACCACCACCGATGCCTTCGCCGGCGCCGCACCCGACGAGATCGAGGATCCGCGCCTCTATGCCGAGGTGATCCGGCAGTGGTCCACCCTGCACCCCGAGTTCACCTACCTGCCGCGCAAGTTCAAGATCGCCATCTCGGCCGCCACCCACGACCGCGCCGCCATCCGGGTGCATGACGTGGGCCTGCGCCTGCATAAGAAGGACGGCAGGACCGGCTTCGAGGTGATGGTCGGCGGCGGTCTCGGCCGCACCCCCTATATCGGCCAGACCATCCGCGAGTTCCTGCCGAAGGAGGATCTGCTCACCTATCTGGAAGCGATCCTGCGCACCTACAATCTCGGCGGCCGGCGCGACAACATCTACAAGGCGCGCATCAAGATCCTGGTCCACGACCTCGGCGCCGAAGCCTTCGGCAAGCTGGTCGAGGAGGAATGGGCGAAGATCAAGGACGGCGCGCTGAAGCTCGACGAGGCGGGCCTTGCCGCGATCCGCGCGCACTTCCACACCCCTGACCTGCCCGCCCTGCCCGAGAAGCCGGCGGTGCTGGCGGACGCGCTCAAGGACCCCGCCTTCGCCCGCTGGCATGCCCAGTCGGTGACGGCGCACAAGGTGCCCGGCCACGCCATCGTCACCCTGTCGCTGAAGCCGGTGGGCGGTCCGCCCGGCGACTGCACCGCCGACCAGATGGACGCCATCGCCGACCTCGCCGATGCCTATTCCCACGGCGAGGTGCGCGTCGCCCACGAGCAGAACCTCGTCTTCCCCCATGTGCGCCAGCAGGACCTGCCGGCGCTGTGGGGCAAGCTTGAGGCGCTGGGCGTCGCCACCCCCAACGTCGGTCTCGTGACCGACATCATCTCCTGCCCCGGGCTGGACTACTGCGCGCTCGCCAACACCCGCTCCATCCCCATCGCGCAGCAGATCACGGAACGTTTCGCCGACCCGGAGCGCATCGCCGACATCGGCCTGCTGCACGTCAACATCTCCGGCTGCATCAATGCCTGCGGCCACCATCACGTGGGCCATATCGGCATCCTCGGCGTGGAGAAAAAGGACCAGGAGTTCTTCCAGATCACCCTCGGCGGCAAGGGCAACGCCAAGGCCCGCCTCGGCGAGCTGATCGGCCCCGCCATCCCCGAGACCGAGGTGGTGGATGTGGTGGAGCGCCTCGTCGACACCTACCTCTCGCTGCGCACCGGCCCCGGCGAGACCTTCATCGCCGCGGTGGAGCGCCTCGGCGTCGAGCCGTTCAAGGACAGTGCCTATGCCCCTCGTTAAGAACGGCGCCCCCGCCGCCGATGTCTATGTGCGGGTCGCCGACGGCGACGCCCTCCCCGATGCGCCGGTGATCGTCTCGGCCGACCGGCTCCTCGCCGAGGCCCACGCCCTCGCCGCCCGCGGTGGCGCCCTGGGCGTCGCCTGGCCCAACGATCGCGACGTGGCTGAGCTGGTGCCGCATTTGCCGCAGCTCTCCCTGGTCGCCCTCGTCTTCCCGAAGTTCCGCGACGGGCGCGCCTTCAGCCAGGCCCGCCTGCTGCGCGAGCGCTACGGCTACACCGGCGAATTGCGCGCCACCGGCAACGTGCTGCGCGACCAGCTGCTGATGATGGTGCGCTCCGGCTTCGACGCCCTCGAGGTGGAGAAGCCCGCCGATGCGGCCGCCTTCGGCAAGGCGCTGGCGAGCTATTCGGTGTTCTACCAGCCCACCGGCGACGGGCGCCGGCCGGTCGCGGCACTGCGCCGCGCGCGGGTGGCGGCGGAGGCGGCGTCATGACGGAGGCGCCCGACACCCTCCCGTCCGATTCCGGCGCCCTGGCGCCCGAGATCGCGGCCCTCGCCGCGCGCCTGGAGCAGGCCGCGCCGCTGGAGATCATCGCCGCCGGCCTTGGCGCCTTTCCCGGCCGCATCGCCGCGGTATCGTCCTTCGGCACCGAATCGGTGGTGCTGCTGCACATGATCGCCGAGGTGAATGCGGCCACGCCCATCATCTTCCTCGATACCGGGCACCTCTTCCCCGAGACGCTCACCTATCGCGACACCCTGATCGAGCGCCTGAAGCTCACCGGCGTCCTGACCGTCCAGCCCGATCCGGCCGCCCTCGCCGCGCGCGATCCCGACACCGCCTTGTGGTCGGACAATCCCGACGCCTGCTGCGCCGTGCGCAAGGTGGAGCCGCTGGCCCGCGCCCTTTCGCCCTTCGCCGCCTGGATCAACGGGCGCAAGCGCTATCAGGCCGCCACCCGTGCCGCCATCGCGGCGGTGGAGGCGGACGGACCGCGGGTGAAATTCAATCCGCTCGCCGCCATGGGGCGCGAGGACCTGCTCGCCTACATCCGCGCCAACGACCTGCCGGCGCACCCGCTGGAACGCTTCGGCTTTCCCTCCGTCGGCTGCATGCCCTGCACCAGCCGGGTGGCGGATGGCGAGGATTCCCGGTCCGGCCGCTGGCGCGGCAAGGCCAAGACGGAATGCGGAATCCACACCGCCCCAGCGTTATAATTTTAATTCTATAGATTTTGTTGTTTAAATGATTGACCCCCGGATGGCGCGATGTCATCGTTGCGCCATCGAATATGCACCGCCCTCCGGAGCGGGTCGCGGCCGGGTCCACGCCCCGCCGCGTTCGCCCAAGGGTTCATTGTCGGAGGTCCTGATGTTCGCTCGATCCGCACCGTCCGAGGCCCAGCGCCTCGCCGCTCCCCGGCGCGCCGCCGGCGGTGCTCTTCTGCGCGCAGCAGTCCGCACCCTGGGCGGCGCGGCGCTCGGGCTGGTGCTTACGGCCGGGGCCGCCACGGCCGCCGACGTGACCCTGCTCAACGTCTCCTACGACCCCACCCGCGAGCTTTACACCGAGGTGAACAAGGCGTTTGCGGCGGACTGGGCGAAGACGCACCCCGACGACACCCTCACCATCCGCCAGTCCCATGGCGGCTCGGGCAAGCAGGCCCGCTCGGTGATCGACGGGCTGCAGGCGGACGTGGTGACCCTCGCCCTCGCCTATGACATCGACGCCGTCGCCAAGAAGGGCCTCATCGCCGCCGACTGGCAGAAGCGCCTGCCGGACAATGCCGCCCCCTACACGTCGACCATCGTGTTCCTTGTGCGCAAGGGCAATCCGAAGAACATCAAGGACTGGAACGACCTCGCCCGTCCCGGCATCCAGGTGGTGACGCCCAATCCCAAGACCTCCGGCGGCGCGCGCTGGAACTATCTCGCCGCCTGGGGCTATGCCCTGAAGCAGAGCGGCGGCGACGAGGCGAAGGCCAAGGACTTCGTGAAGGCCGTCTTCAAGAACGCCCCGGTGCTCGACACCGGCGCGCGCGGCTCCACCGTCACCTTCGTGGAGCGCGGCATCGGCGACGTGCTCATCGCCTGGGAGAACGAGGCCTATCTCTCGGTGAACGAGCTCGGTCCCGACAAGTTCGACATCGTCACCCCGTCGGTCTCCATCCTCGCCGAGCCGCCGGTGGCGGTGGTGGACCAGGTGGTGGACAAGAAGGGCACGCGGGCGGTGGCGGAAGCCTATCTGAAGTTCCTCTATACCGCCGAGGGCCAGGAGCTCGCCGCCAAGAACTACTATCGCCCCCGCGACGAGAAGATAGCCACCGCCTACAAGGACAAGTTCGCCCCCGTCGAGCTGTTCACCGTGGACAAGGTGTTCGGCGGCTGGCAGGCGGCGCAGCAGACCCACTTCAGCGACGGCGGCGTCTTTGACCAGATCTATGCCAACTGACGCAGACCCGTTCCCCGCGCGGGGCCTCTCCCCGCGCGGCCAGCCAGGCCGGTCAGGCGCCGTCCGTGCGGGCAACCGCCGGCCGGCGCTGGCTTTCGCGCCCCCCGCGCAGCGCACCGCCGGCTATCCCTCCACCTGCCCGCCCGTTCGTCCCGCATCGGCTCTCCCCCGCCGAGCGACCAACGGCGCCCGGGCTCACGACGCGTTATAGTGCGGCCATGGCCACGACCTCTCCCCGACTCTCCTTCCGCAAGCCGAGCGTCATTCCCGGCTTCGGCCTCACGCTCGGCCTCACGCTGACCTGGCTCGGCCTCATCGTGCTGCTGCCGCTCTCGGCGCTGTTCCTCAAGACCAGCGAAATCTCGCTGGAGCGCTTCCTCGCCGTCGTCACCAGCGATCGCACGCTGCATGCCCTGCAGATCTCCTTCGGCCTGTCGCTGGCGGCCGCGGCGGTCAATGCGGTGTTCGGCGCCATCGTGGTGTGGGTGCTGGTGCGCTACGACTTTCCGCTGAAGAAGGTGGTGGATGCGCTGATCGACATCCCGTTCGCCTTGCCGACCGCGGTGGCGGGCATCGCGCTCACCGCGCTCTACGCCCAGAACGGCTGGATCGGCTCGCTGCTGGAGCCGCTCGGCATCAAGGTAGCGTTCACCCCGCTCGGTATCCTCGTCGCCCTGGTCTTCATCGGCCTGCCGTTCGTGGTGCGCACCGTGGAGCCGGTGCTGGCCGATCTCGACAAGGAGCTGGAGGACGCCGCCGCCAGCCTCGGCGCCACCCGCATCCAGACCATCTGGCGGGTGGTGCTGCCCTCGGTCTGGCCGGCCCTGCTCACCGGATTTGCCCTCGCCTTCGCCCGCGGGGTGGGGGAATACGGCTCGGTGATCTTCATCGCCGGCAATCTGCCCGGCATCTCGGAGATCGCCCCGCTGCTCATCGTCATCCGCCTCGAAGAGTTCCGCTACGCCGACGCCACCGCCATCGCGACGGTGATGCTGGTGGCTTCCTTCGTCCTGCTGCTGATCATCAACCGGCTCCAGCGCTGGGCCGAGCAGCGCGGAGGCAAGCACGCGTGACCACGACCTCCTCCGCCCTCGCCCCGGCCCTGGCGGCCGAGACCCTGCCGCTTCGGAGCGTTCCGGCCCCGGGCGAGCCGGCCGCCAAGGCGCCGGCCGCCGCAGCCTTTCACCACCGGCCCGTGCGCACCGAGCCGCCGGCCGTGCGCATCCTGCTCACGGTGATCGCCCTCGCCTTCCTCGGCCTGTTCATCGGGCTGCCGCTGATCATCGTCTTCGTCGAGGCGCTCCGCCACGGCTGGGCGGCCTATGCCGAGGCGCTGATCGAGCCCGACGCGCTCGCCGCCATCCAGCTCACCCTGATCGTGGCCGCCATCTCGGTCACCGCCAACCTCATCTTCGGCCTGGTGGCCTCCTGGGCCATCGCCAAATTCGAGTTTCCCGGCAAGAGCCTTCTCATCACCCTGATCGACCTGCCCTTCTCGGTCTCGCCGGTGGTCGCCGGCCTCGTCTTCGTGCTGCTGTTCGGGGCGCAGGGACTGTTCGCCTCGCAGCTCCGGGCCTGGGACATCCAGATCATCTTCGCCCTGCCGGGCATCGTGCTCGCCACCATCTTCGTGACCTTCCCGTTCGTGGCGCGCGAGCTGATCCCGCTGATGCAGGAGCAGGGCACGGCGGAGGAGGAGGCCGCGGTCTCGCTCGGCGCCTCGGGGCTCTCCACCTTCTTCCGGGTAACCCTGCCCAATGTGAAATGGGCCCTGCTCTACGGCGTGCTGCTGTGCAACGCCCGCGCCATGGGCGAGTTCGGCGCCGTCTCGGTGGTGTCGGGCCACATCCGCGGGCTCACCAACACCATGCCGCTGCATATCGAGATCCTCTACAACGAGTATCAGTTCGTGGCCTCGTTCGCGGTGGCCTCCCTGCTGGCCCTGCTCGCCCTCGTGACGCTGGTGGCCAAGACCGTCCTCGAACACCGCCTCAAGGAAGAAGAAGAGCGATGAGCATCGACGTCATCGGCGTCACCAAGCGCTTCAAGGCCTTCAACGCCCTCGACAATGTGAGCCTCACCATCCCCGGCGGCGAGCTGGTGGCGCTGCTCGGCCCCTCCGGCTCGGGCAAGACCACCCTGCTGCGGATCATCGCCGGGCTGGAATGGCCCGATGCGGGCGAGGTGCATTTCGACGGCGAGGACGCGCTCTCCCGCTCGGTGCGCGAGCGCAACGTGGGCTTCGTGTTCCAGCATTATGCTTTGTTCCGGCACATGAGCGTGTTCGAGAACGTCGCCTTCGGGCTCCGGGTGCGGCGCGGACCCGGCAAGCTTTCCGAAGATGCGATCCGCGCCAAGGTGAACGAGCTCCTGTCCCTGGTGCAGATCGACTGGCTGGCCGAGCGCTATCCCTCGCAGCTCTCCGGCGGCCAGCGCCAGCGCGTGGCGCTGGCCCGCGCGCTCGCCATCTCGCCGCGGGTGCTGCTGCTGGACGAGCCGTTCGGCGCGCTCGATGCCAAGGTGCGCAAGGAGCTGCGCCGCTGGCTCCGGCAGCTGCACGAGGAGCTTCCGGTCACCTCCGTGCTCGTCACCCACGACCAGGAGGAGGCCCTGGAGCTGGCCGACCGGGTGGTGGTGATGGGCCACGGCAAGGTGGAGCAGGTGGGCACGCCGGCGGAGGTCTACGACCACCCCGTCAACGCCTTCGTGCACGACTTCATCGGCGAGACCATCGCGCTTCCGGGCGAGGCGCGCGCCGGCACGCTGTTCCTCAACGACCGCTCCCTCGGCCTTGATGCCCAGGGCGTCGCCGACGGCCCCGCCCGCATCCTCGCCCGGCCGCACGAGGTGGAGCTGGCCGATCCCGGCTCCTCGCCGTTCAGCGGCCGCGTGCTGGCGCTGCGCAGCTTCGGGCCGACCCGGCGCGCCGATGTGGAGATCGTCGGCGAGAAGGGGCCCGAAGTGGTGGAGACCGCCGTGCCCCATGGCGAGACGCTGGAGGTGGGCACCGTGGTGGGCCTCATGCCGCGGCGCTACAAGGTGTTCGCCACCTGAGAAAACCCGGCGCCGCCGCGCGCCCTCACGCAGAATCCCGCAGCGCCGCAACCCTGGCCTGTGCTACCCTTATTTCCTCATCAGGGAGGGGGCGCCCATGGCTCCGAAGGTCGCCATCGCATGTCAGGGCGGCGGCAGCCACGCCGCATTCGCGGCCGGCGTGCTGCTTGAGCTTCTGTCGCAGGACAACCGCTCGCGCTTCGAGCTGGCCGGCATCAGCGGCACCTCGGGCGGCGCCATCTGCGCGGCGCTCGCCTGGTTCGGACTGGTCCACGGCGGGCCGGCGGAAGCCATCGCGCGGCTGTCGGGCTTCTGGGAGACGCTGAAGGCCGACACCCTGCCCGACATCTGGGCGAACTTCCTGGGCGTCACGCTCGCCGACCAGCCCTGGACCATGGAGCTGAGCCCCTATTTCGTGCCCGCCCCGGCCGAGCTCATCATGCGCAGCTGGCTGGAGGACGAGCTCGACCTCAGGCAATTGCCGAACCCGCTGCCGCCGCAGCCGGCCCTGCTGATCGGCGCCACCGACGTGCTGTCGGGCGAGCGCGCCGTCTTCACCGGCTCCCAGCTCTCCTATGACGTGCTCATCGCCTCCGCCGCGGTGCCGTTCCTCTACGAGGCGGTGAAGGTGAACGGCAGCTATTTCTGGGACGGGCTGTTCAGCGTCAATCCGCCGGTGCGCGAATTGATCGACCTCGACATCGACGAGCTGTGGATCGTCCAGATCAACCCGCAGCGGGTGGACGAGGTGCCGCGCTCCACGCGGGAGATCGTGGACCGGCGCAACGAATTGTCCGGCAACCTCTCGCTCGCCCAGGAGCTCCACTTCGTGGAGACCATCAACGACCTGATCGCGCGGCACGGCCCGCTCACCAACAAGGAAGGCCGGCCCTACCGCTACGTGACGGTGCGCATCGTCCCCTCCGATCTCTGGGACCCCGCCGATCCCGACAAGTTCGACTACGCCTCCAAGCTCAACCGCGCGCCCTGGTTCATCGACGAGCTGATCGCCCGTGGCCGCGCGGCGGCGCCGAAATTCTTCAGCCCGGACTCCCTCGGCCAGGTGCGCAACCTGCTGCCGACCGAGGAACGGGTCATGCGCTGAACCTGCGTGCCCCGGCTGCCAACCATTTTTCGCCATCAGGGCATGCTGAATGGAGCCTCGTCCCTCCGCGGACGCAAAGGGAGAAGGAAGTCGTGCCTCCGCTCGCCATCGTCGCCCTCGGCGCTCTGGGCATCGCCGCCCTCGCCAAGGTCATCGCCGCCGAAACCCGGCGCGTGAATGAAACCCTCGACCGGCAGAAGGCCGCCGAGCCGGCCGACACCTCCGAGCTTCCCCGCCTGAAGCGCGATCCGGTGACCGGCGACTACCGCCCGTCCTCGTCCTGAGGCGCCGCCGGCCGCCTGCGCCCGTCAGCGCGGGGGCAGGCCGGGCATCCGTTCGCCCACGGGGGCGGGCGCTCCCGTCGTCGCGCCGGGAACATCCGGCGTCCGCTTGGCGCGGCGGGCGGCCTGCGCCGCCAGACGCTCGCGGTGCAGCGTGTAAAGCCCTGCGGCGACCACCAGCACCATGCCCACCGCCGCCCAGCCGTCCGGCCCCTCGCCGAACACCAGATAGCCGGAGGTCAGCGCGCCGAAGATGAGCAGGTAGCGCAGCGGCGAGACCACCGCCACGGGGGCTGAGCGGAAGGCATAGACCAGCGCCAGCGAGCCACCGGCGAACGCGACCGCCGCCCCGACCATGTAGGCCATGCCGGCCAGCGTGGGCACGTGCCACTGCTCCCACGGCGCGAGCGCGGCGCTCGCCAGCGCCACCATCAGCGCGCCGGACAGGCCGACCGCGCTGCCGGGAATGGCGCTGCCGATCCCCCTCGTCACGATGTCGCGCACCGAGCCGAGGGTCGCCGCCAGCAGCGGCAGCACGGCGATGGCATGGAATGAGGCGGGATCCGGCCGCATCACCACCACCGCGCCGAGGAAACCCACCAGGATGGCGCTCCAGCGCCGCCAGCCCACCTTCTCGCCGAGCAGCGGCACCGCGAGGGCCGTGGTGATGAGCGGCGCGGCCATGAAGATGGTGGTGGTCGAGGCGATGGGCATCACCGCCAGCGCCGCCACATAAGCGAAGGTGGTCGCCGTATCCAGGGCCGAGCGCGCCAGCACCCGCGGCTGGATGGCGTAGGCCGCCATGCCGAGATCGCCGGCACGCAGCAGCAGCAGAAACAGGAGCAGCGCCGCCACCGCCGAGCGGATGCTCAACACCTCGCCGAGGGGCAGGCCGGCGAGGGCGAGCTTCACCAGCGTGTCGTTGGTGACGAACAGCCCCATGGCCAGCGCCATGGCGGCGATGCCCCTCAGGTTCGACTGCGGTCCGGCGACGGCTGCGCTCATGGGCGCACCCGCCCGGGGTTAAGCGGCGCGGGCGTTTCCTTGCCGCCAGGCCCCGCGGGGCACGGTGCCGCCGGCCGGCGGCGGCGCGCACCTGCCGCCAATCCACCCGAACATGCGCCGGCGCCCGATGGCGTCGCCCGGAAAAGGAGGGAGCCCACGTTGGCCTCGCACCCGCATCGCGCTCCATTGCGCCGATGGCGGGGATACTTAGCGGAAGGCGCGACCCGGTGCGCGCAATGTTTTGCGGCGGCCGCGAAAAAAGCCCTGCGCCCACCGCATGGCGCCAGGGGCGCGATGGCGCCAGAAGCCGGCTCAGCCGCCGGTGGTGCTCATGTGGCGCGGCACGGCGGGCGCGGAGGTCGCCCGGTCGATGACGAAGTCGTGCCCCTTGGGCTTGCGCCGGATGCCGGCGTCGATGGCCTCGTGCAGCAAGGCATCGTCGCGGGAAGCGCGCAGCGGCGCGCGCAGGTCCACCGCATCCTCCTGGCCGAGGCACATGTAGAGCGTGCCGGTGCAGGTGACGCGCACCCGGTTGCAGCCCTCGCAGAAATTGTGCGTCAGCGGCGTGATGAAGCCGAGCCGCCCGCCGGTCTCCTTCACCTCGACGAAGCGCGCCGGCCCGCCCGAGCGATAGGGGATGTCGGTGAGGGTGAAGCGTTCGGCGAGGCGCTCGCGCACCACCGAAAGAGGCAGGTACTGGTCCACCCGGTCGCCGCCGACCTCGCCGAGCGGCATCACCTCAATGAGGGAGAGGTCGTGGCCCTCGCCATGGGCCCATTCCATGAGGGCGGGGATCTCGTGCTCGTTCTCGCCCTTCAGCGCCACGGCATTGAGCTTCACCTTGAGACCCGCCTCTGTGGCGGCACGGATGCCGGCCAGCACCTGGGCGAGGTCGCCGCCGCGGGTGATGGCGCGGAAGCGCTCGGCATCGCGCGTGTCGAGGGACACGTTGATGCGCCGGACGCCGCAATCGGCCAGCTCCGCCGCATGGCGGGCGAGCTGGGAACCGTTGGTGGTGAGCGTCAGCTCGTCCAGCTGCCCGGAGGCGAGATGGCGCGACAGGGCGCGGAACAGGGTCATCACGTCGCGCCGCACCAGGGGCTCGCCGCCGGTGAGGCGCAGCTTCTTCACCCCGCGCTCGATGAAGGCGGTGCACAGGCGGTCGAGCTCTTCGAGGGTGAGCAGCTCCTGCCGCGGCAGGAAGGTCATGTGCTCGGACATGCAGTAGGCGCAGCGGAAGTCGCAGCGGTCGGTCACCGAGACCCGCAGGTAGCTCACCGCCCGGCCGAAGGTGTCGACCATGGGATGACCCGCCGCGCCCGAGGACGCCACGCCGCTGCCGGTCGTCGCATCCGCGCTCGCCGCCACATGGGATCGCCCGGTCAGGTCCCTTGCCGGCTGATGTCTCACCATACGCTGCACAGTGACGCTCCTCACCCTTCCATCCCTCAAGGCCACCCGCTGCGCCGGCCGTTCGCCGATCTGGGGCTGGTCCGCGCCGCCCTGCGGCAGTGCGCGGACTTCGGCACGCACTTCTTATATCGTATGCAGCATATCAATGGGTAGGCGGGGCCGTACACGATCGCGCGCGGCTCATCGCCCGGCCCGAGCCGGACAACGATTGGTGGGATGGACAGGATGAGCGAGGCGGCCAATGCCGCGCCGTGGCCGACGGAGCTGCGCGTGGCGGATCAGGGACAGATGTTCCATGTGAGTTTCGACGACGGCAAGAGCTACGCGCTCACCGCCGAATACCTCAGGGTGGAGAGCCCCTCCGCCGAGGTGCAGGGCCACTCGCCCGACCAGAAGATCACCGTGCCCGGCAAGCGCGCCGTCAAGGTGGTGAAGGTGGACCCGGTGGGCAATTATGCCGTGCGCCTGCTGTTCGACGACGGGCACGCCACCGGCATCTACACCTGGGAGCTGCTGCACCGGATGGGCGAGGAGCAGGCCGAGAAGTTCGCCGCCTACGAGGCGGAGCTGACGCGCCTCGGCCTCGGCCGGGACTGATCGGGACGGGGCGTGGGGGCGGGCGCCTCGGCGCCCGTCACAGCCCGAGGCGCGCCCACAGCGCCCGCTCTTCCGCCGCCGCCACCACGCCGCGGGCGAGATCGGCGCCGAATCCGCCGGGCCGGCGCAGCAGGAAGCTGCCCGGAGCGGCGATGAGCGGCATGCGCACGTCCTCGCCATAGCGGGCCTTGAGCGTGCCCTTGACGTCGCCGAGCCCGTCCACCAGGCCGAGGCCGAGCGCCTGGGTGCCGAGCCAGAACTCGCCGGAGAACAGCACCTCGTCCGAGGCCGCCAGGGTGGCCGAGCGGCGCGAACGCACCAGATCGGCGAAGATGACGTGCAGCTCCTTGAGCAGGGCGTCGAGCCGCTCGACATCCTCCGGCCGCTCGGGGCGGAACGGGTCGAGGGTCACCTTCTTCTCGCCGGCGGTATAGACGCGCCGCTCGACGCCGATCCTCTCCAGCACCCGGTCGAAGCCGAAGCCCGCCGTCACCACGCCGATGGAGCCGACGATGGAGCAGGGATCGGCATAGATCTCGTCCGCCGCGCAGGCGATCATGTAGCCGCCCGAGGCCGCCGCATCCTCGACGAAGGCGAAGACATGCTTGTCGGTCGCCTCGGCCAGCGCGCGGATGCGCCGGAAGATGAGATGGGACTGCACCGGCGAGCCGCCCGGCGAATTGATGAGCAGCGCCACCGCCGGCGCGCTCTTGAGCGCGAACGCCCGCTCCAGGCTCTTCGCCACCGAGGCGAGGCTCATGGTCTGGGTGAAGGGCATGGTCATGCCGATGGGCCCCGACAGGCGCACCACCGGAACCACCGGCAGGTCGCGCCGCCAGCTCTTGGGAAGGATGCCGCCGAGGGCGCGCGTCACGGGCGAAAGCAGATCATTGGCCATGGTTCAGCCTAGCCGCACGAGTGCGACAGCCTCAAGGCGGATCGCGGCGGCGGTCGGCGGTCCCGCGCCGCACCCGGCTAGAGCCCCTCCCCCGCCCGAAGGAGGCGCGCGGCGGCGGCGGTGGGACCGCCGTCGGCGTCGGCGAGAACGAGGCCCGGCAGCACCGCGGGCGCGGTGCGCCGACCCTTCACCGCCCGCACCAGCAGCCGCACCGCCGGGGCATCGGGCCGGGGATGGACGGGGATGATCTCGGCCGCGCCGAACCGCCCGCCGAGCGCGGCGAGGATCGCCGCCAGCGCGCCCGGCCGGTGGATCAGGCACAGGTGCCCGCCCGGCATCAGGCAGCGATAGGCGGCGGTGACCCAGACGTTCAGCAGATCGTCGTCCGCCATATGGGCCAGCGCCCGGCGCGCGCCCGGCGAGGTCTGGTGGGTGCTGACGGCATTGTAGGGCGGGTTCATGAGCACGAGGTCGGCGCCGTCCGCCTCCGGCTCCGGAGGCCCCTTGGGGCGCCCCAGCAGCGCGACATCGCCGGTTACCACCCGGGCGCGGGCCTGCATGGCGTTGAGGGCGATATTCTCGCGCGCCAGCTCGGCCAGCTCCGGCGCCAGCTCCACCGCCACGAGATGCGCCTCGCCCGCCCGGGCGAGGAAGGCGAGGCCGGCCGCGCCCACGCCCGCGCCGAGATCCACCGCCTTCCGGCAGGTCGCGGGCGCCGCCGCGGCGAGCAGCACCGCATCATGCCCCACCCGGTGGCCGGACCGCAGCTGACGCAGGGTGATGCGGCCATCGAGGATCGTATCGGTGGTCAGCGCGCCGTCATCGCCCATGGGCAGCGCTCATGACGGGTCGCGCCCGACGATCACGTCGCCGAACCCGGCCTCCACCAGGAGGCGGCGGGCCTGCGCCTCGTCGTCGTCAGGCACCAGCAGGCGGCGCGGCAGGATGCCGATGGAGCCTTCCAGCGCGCTGATATGGGCATCCGCGACCAAATGGCCGATGCCGGCGGCATCGAGCAGCGCCTCCACCGCGCTGATCAGCACCAGATCATTGCTCCTGAGCACTTCCCGCATGGCGGCTCCTCGACCGGCCCGCGCGCGGATGCCGCGCCGCGGCCCGCCGCCTCTCGCCTTGCGGCAGCGCGGCGCTTGCACGGAGGCCCTGAGCATCCCTATGGTGCGGCAACAAGATTGACAAGCGGGAGCGTGTCTTGGCCGTCGTCCTTCCGTTCGAGCCGAACGAGCCCTCCATCGAAGCGCTGGTGGGGCTCGTGAAGGCGGACATGGATCGTGTGAATGCCGCCATCCTGGCGCGCACGGGGTCCGACGTCGCCATGATCCCGGAAGTGGCGAACCACCTCATCTCGTCCGGCGGCAAGCGGCTGCGGCCCATGCTGACCCTCGCCTGCGCCGCGCTCTCCGGCTACGAGGGCGACGGCCATGTGAAGCTCGCCGCCTCGGTGGAGTTCATGCACACCGCGACCCTGCTGCACGACGACGTGGTGGACGAGAGCGACATGCGCCGCGGCAAGCTCGCCGCCCGCAAGCTGTGGGGCAACGAGGCCAGCGTGCTGGTGGGCGACTTCCTGCTCGGCCAGGCGTTCCGCATGATGGTGGAGGTGGGTTCGCTCACCTGCCTCGACATCCTATCCAACGCCGCCTGCGTCATCGCCGAGGGCGAGGTGATGCAGCTTTCCGCCGCCAAGAACACCGAGACCACCGAGGACGATTATCTTGCCGTCATCCGCGGCAAGACGGCGGAACTCTTCGCCGCCGCCTGCGAGGTGGGCGCGGTGCTGGGTCAACGGCCGAAGGCGGAGCAGAGCGCCTGCCGCTCCTACGGGATGAATCTCGGCATCGCCTTCCAGCTGGTGGACGACGCCCTCGACTACGGCGGCAGCCAGGCCAAGCTCGGCAAGAACGTGGGCGACGACTTCCGGGAAGGCAAGCTCACCCTGCCGGTGATCCTCGCCTTCCGGCGCGGCGATCAGGCCGAGCGCGCCTTCTGGCAGAAATGCCTGGAAAAGGGCGAGGCGGACGCCACCGACCTCGACCGGGCGATCGGCCTCCTCGCCAAGCACCGCGCCATCGTCGACACGGTGGAGCGCGCCCGCCACTACGGCGCCATCGCCAAGGATGCCCTCGCCCTGTTCCCGGCGAGCAAGGCCAAGGACGCGCTGATGGAAGCGGTGGACTTCAGCCTCTCCCGCGCCCACTGAGCCCGCCGCGAAGCTGACGTTTCCAGCTTGACCTGTCGGTGCGATCGGGGCCGCGAGGCCAGCCGATGCGCCCGCGCGTGGGCCTGCCCGGGACCACCGCGCATCGCCGCCGGGGCGCAATGTCGCGCCGTGCGCCGCGCACGCTGGTGGGGAGCGGAGAATCGCCGCCGCGAAAATATGTAATTCTTCAATATCTTCGCGTATTACAAGGGGCGACGGCGGTTCATCCGGAATGGATGCGTTTTTCCTTTTCCCATGGGGGCTGGCAGCGTGCGCCCCTGCCTCCGCCTTGGGGATAACGCCTGCGGGCGTCGCCACCCCATCCTACCGCACCGCAACAAGAGCACAATAAATCCCGCGGCAGATCAGGCGCTTATGCTCAAAGCTTCAGCATGGAGCGCTGGCAGCCCAAAATTTAACACGGTTGATGCTGCAGAAAGATGCTGAATACGACACGAAGCTCTGCGACAATCGCTCCAATAGATGGGTCGACCAAGAAGCCGGCCCCAGGAGGAACGCATGGCATTCGAATATGATCGCGGCGCGCGGCGCGCGCCACGGCATCCGTTGGAAGGACTCGCCCGCGCCGCCCAGGCGCATCCCGTCCCGTTGAGCGCGGCATCGGTTCTCGTGGTGGCGCTGGTGTGCGCCATGTCCGGATTGGTGATGGGGCTCTGCCTCGCCATGTCGCCGGGGCCGCTGCTGGCCTTCCTGTTCGGTGCCGTGCTCTCCGGCCTCGTGGCCTGGCACGTGCGCGACGCGATGGAGAAGTGAGCCGCGAGGCGTGAGCGGGCCGTCGGCGCGGCAGCCCCTCATGGGCAGCGCGGCGGCACGACCGGAAGCCGCCGCGACCAAGGCCGGGGCGAGGCCACCACCGGATCGGGACGCCGGTATCGCGGCGATCGCTCCGCCCGGCAGGCCCCCGGCAAAGGCGCCGCGCAATATCCCCCGAAAGACCGTGCCCCGGCGAAGCTGAGCGTGGCCAAATGGCGCGGCGAGCGGAGATCCGGCGCGACGCCGGGGTGACCGCCAGCCACCATGGGCGCCCCCCTCACGGGTGCTCTCTCCTCACCCCGCGGCGGCGCCGTCACCCGGCTAAAATTCTCATCCCCACGGACACATGCCCCCGGGCGCGCGCAAAACGGCGCGCGTCCGGATCAGCGCCGCAGGACCGCATGTTTGCGCGGTTTCCGGAAGCTGCGCCGCGGACAATGGTCCGCCCCCAGGCCCATGCGCCGGCGCCCATGGAGCCGCGCCGTCCGGCAGCCGTCCCCAGCCTCGCGCGCGCCCGCATCTTCCCGGTAGCTGAAGCCCTGGCAGATCGCTAGATTTCCGCCCTTCGCTCAAATGGATGGCGGCGATGGAAGATTACGTTTGGCTGGTGCTTCTGGTCCTGGCGTTCCCGGTGATGGCGCTGGTCGGCTTCGTGATGGCGCTCACCCAGCGCGGGCGCATCCGCGCGCTCGAGGCGCGGGTCTTCGCGCTGGAAGCCGCCCTGCTCGGGGAGGCCGGCGGCGCGCGGACCGCACCGCAGGCTCCCGTCGCGCCACGTGGCGCCCCAGCCGCTCCGCCGCCCGCGCCGGTGATGCCGAGCCCGGCGACGCCCGTTCCGATCCCCTCCGGCCCGGCGCGGCCCGCCGCCCCGATTCCCGTCCCGCCGACGCAGATTCCGCCGCGTCCCCGTCCGCCGAAGCCGGCCGGAGGGGTCGCCGGGCTCGAGGAGCGGCTCGGCGCGCGCTGGGCGGTGTGGGTGGGCGGCCTCGCCCTCGCCCTCGGCGGCATCTTCCTCGTGCGCTATGCGGTGGAACAGGACCTCATCGGCCCGGCCGCGCGGGTGGGCCTCGGCCTTGCCCTCGCGGCGGTGCTTCTCGGGGCGGGCGAAGCGCTCCGCCGCCTCGACCGGCGCACCGCCTTCGCCGGCGTTCCGGCGGCCTATGTGCCGGGAGTGCTGACCGCCGCCGGCACCATGACCGCCTTCGGCTCCATCTTCGCGGCCTATCAGCTCTACGGCCTCATCCCGCCCGCGGTGGCCTTCGTCGCCCTTGCGGTGACCGGCATCGCCACCATCCTCGCCGCTTTGCTGCACGGGCCGGCGCTGGGCGCGCTGGGCTTTGCCGGCGCGGCGCTCACCCCCTTCCTCATCACCACCGACCACCCCAACGCCCTGAGCGTCGCCGCGCTGATCGCCGTGGTGGGGCCGTGCGCGCTCGCCGTGGCGCGGGTGCGGCTGTGGGGCTGGTTCGCCTGGCTCGCCCTGGCGGGCATGACGGCCTGGGGCCTCACCCTGCTCGTGTTCGACACGCCGCAGGCGGTGCCGGCGGCCGGCGCCCTCGGTGCGGTGATGCTCGCGGTCACCGCCGTCCTGCTGGCCCCCGGCCTGTTCTACGGCCCGGCGAGCAGCGGCCGGATCGATGCGCTCTCCACCTGTGGCGCGGCGGGCGCGGTGGCGCTCGGCGCCGCGGCGGCGATTTACGGCGCGGTCCATGGACATGATGCGGGAACGCCGCTCCTGCTCTTCGCGGGGCTCGCCCTCGCGACCCTGGCGCTGGCCTGGAAGGTGCCGGCGATGACCTTCTCCGGCCTCGCCGTGGGGCTCGGCGCGGCGGCCATCCTGCAGCAATGGGTGTTCCCGCCCGATTCCGGCTCCACCATCGCCCCCGCCGGGCCCATGGCCGGGGCGGCGCCGGAGCCGGCACGGCTCCACCTGTCGGCGTTCCTCACCTTCGCCCTCGCCATGGGCGGCGCCATGGCGGCCTCCGGCTTCCTCGGCGCGGCGAAGGCGAAGCGCGCCATTTTCGCTCTGGGCTGGGCCGCGACGGCGACGGCGGGGCCGATCCTCATCATGACCGCCGCCTATGCGCGGCTGACCGAGTTCGACATCAGCTACGCCTTTGCCGCGGTGGGGCTGGCGCTCGCCCTGCTCTTCACCTTCGCGGCGGAGACGCTCAGCCGCACCGATGCCCACCGTCCGGCGGCCGGCGCCTTCGCGGCGGGAGCGGTGACGGCCCTGGGGCTGGCGCTGGCGTTCGCCCTGGAAAAGGGCTGGCTGACCGTGGGCCTCGCCCTCGCCGCGCTGGCGGTGGCCTGGGTGGAGACGAAGCGTCCCCTGCCCGGCCTGCGCCAGCTCGCCGCCGGCCTCGGCCTCCTGGTGCTGGCGCGGGTGGGCTGGGACCCGCGCATCGCCGGCGACGACCTCGGCACCCGCCCCATCCTCAACTGGCTGCTGTGGGGCTATGGCGTGCCGGCGGCGGCGTTCGCCTCTGCCGCGCATCTGCTCGCCCGGCGGGCCGACGACTGGAGCCGGCGCCTGCTGGAGACCCTGGCGCTGATCTTCGCCGTGCTGCTCGCCGCCTTCGAGGTGCGCCACCTCGCCCATGGCGGTGATGTCTACGCCACCGGCACCAGCCTGTTCGAGAGCGGGCTGCTCGGCTCGATCTACGGCGCCTACGCGCTGGGACTCTCGCGCATGGCGGCGGCGAGCGGGCGCTTCCTCCAGCGCATCTTCTCCGACGTGATGGCCGCCTTCGCCGGCATCCTCGGCGTCAACAGCCTGATCGACGCCAATCCGTTCCACACCGGCGACGCGGTGGGCGGCGCGCTGTTCAACGACCTGCTCATCGGCTACGGCCTGCCGGCCCTGCTGGCCGCCGGCTACGCCATCGGCCTGCCGGCCGGGCGGACACTGACGCGCACCCTGGCCCGGGCCTTCGCGGTGGTGATGGCGCTCACCTATCTCACCCTGGAGGTGGCGCGCCTGTTCCAGGGGCCGGTGCTGGAATGGGACGGCATCTCCTCGGCGGAGTGGTACGCCTATTCGGCGGTCTGGCTGGTCTTCGGTCTGCTGCTGCTCGGGCTCGGCCTGTGGCGCGGATCGCAGACCCTGCGCCTCGCCTCCGGGGTGGTGATGGCGGCGACCGTGCTCAAGGTCTTCCTGTCCGACATGAAGGACCTGGAGGGGGTGCTGCGCGCCCTGTCCTTCATCGGCCTCGGGCTGGTGCTGGTGGCCATGGGCTGGATCTACCAGCGCCTCCTCGCCCAGGCTCCACCCGCGCCGCCGCCCGCGTCCGGGGACGCCGGATGATCGGCCGGGCGCCGGGTCCGGCCGGCCGGGGCAAGCCTCCCGGCTCAGGCTTGCGCGGGACGGCGAAGGGGGACACGCGGCGCGGTCGTCAGGTCGGCCGCGCCGGTGCCGGCGAGGATGCGCGCGAGCGAGACCGCTGCACGCCGCGCGGAGCAGCCAGCCGCTGCGGGCCGCCGGACCGAGCATCGGCGGACCGGGCGCAGCAGTCCTCCGCCAGGCCTGCCGGCGGGGCCGGGCAGGCCGGAGTTTTCCAGCAGCGCGCCGAAGCCCGGCACGGTGAAGATCCGCGGCTCGCGCAGCCCTTGGAGCGCCCACCGGAGGCCCGGGCCACGGGTAAAATGGAAAGACCATAGGGTGCTGTGCCAATATCGATCATTGTGGTGATCAGCATTGCGATGGCATCGGCCCTAGCTTTTTCAATGATGCAATACGATACTCATAGTTAAGATATTTATTTTGCATGGATGCAATTAAGAATGATTGCCTGGGATGATTTCCGCCTGGTGCGCGCGATTGCCGAGACGCGCACCCTGGCCGGGGCCGCCGAGGCCCTCGGCGTCAATCACTCCACCATCTTCCGCCGCCTGGGCGCGCTGGAGCAGGGGCTCGGGGCGCGGCTGTTCGAGCGCTCGCGGGCGGGCTATGTGCCCACGCCGACGGGCGAGGAGATGGTGCGCCTCGCCGACCGCATGGCCGACGAGATCCTCGCCGTGGAGCGCCGCATCACCGGCCAGGACCTGCGTCCTTCCGGCGAACTGCGCGTCACCACCAACGACACGCTGCTGATCCACCTGCTGACCCCGGTGTTCGCCTCGTTCCGCGCCGCCTATCCGGAGATCCGGCTCGACGTGGTGATCTCCAACCAGGCGCTGAACCTCACCAAGCGCGATGCGGACGTGGCGGTGCGCGCCAACGACCGGCCCGGCGACACCCTGGTGGGCCGGCGCATCGCCTCCATGGCCTGGGCGGTGTTCGGCCGGCCCGACCTCTTGCCGGAGGACGGGATCGACCCGGGCAATCTCCGGCGCCACCCCTGGATCGGCTTCTCCGACGAGATGATGAGCATCAAGGCGGCGCGATGGCTGCGCGAGCGGGTGGGCGAGGACCGCGTGGTCTATCGCGTCAACTCGGTGCTGGGGCTAGCGGAGGCGGCGGCGGCGGGGGTGGGCCTCACCATCCTGCCCTGCTTCATCGGCGGGGCGACGCCCGGCCTCGTCCGTCTCGCGCCGCCGGACCGCGAGCTGGATTCCGGCCTGTGGCTGCTCACCCATCCGGACATCAAGACCACGGCGCGGGTGCGCACCTTCATGGATCACGCCGGCCGCGAGCTCAGCCGGCTGCGGCCCTGGATCGAGGGACAGGCCACCACCGCCGCGCCGGCGCTGTGACAGGCGATGCCGCCGCAGGACGGCGCGCCGTCGAAGACTGCGGCGGGGTGCGCTTCTGGCGGCCGCAGCCTCAGTCGGCCACGGTGGCGGTGCGGGACGCGGACTTCGAGCGGCGCGCCTGACGCATCGGCTTGTCCTGGCCGTTGCTCACGAAGTCGCACCACATGGTGGCGACGCCGGCCAGCGTGCCGCGGAAGGACGAGGGGCCGGTCTTCACCACATCGAAGCAGGGCTCGAAATTCATGCCCTTGACGAAGCCGCACACCGCGCCGCCGCGGCTGCGCAGGGTGTTGGCGGGCAGGCGGACGTAGCGCGGCGGGCGCTGGCGCAGGGAGATGGTGCCGGCGACCGAGCCGTCGGAGAACACCTGGCCGGAGCCGTTCGACCCCTCGAAGCAGTTGAAGGCGAACACGCGCCCCACCACGAACGCCCGCGCCTCCTCCATGGTCATGGATTCGGCGGCAGCCACCTCCGGCACCATCAGCGCCGAAGCGAGGAGGGAGACGAAAGCAAAGCCCGTTGCGGCAAGGAAAGTCGTGCGCATGACGTTCCGATGGCCTTTATTCCGAATGCCCGTTGCCCGTTTGGTCGGCTCGTGCCGGAGCGCGCGGGAAGGCGCGCCTTCCGCGCCTTGCAGAGTGCACAGATGGGCAGTGTCATTGTCAAGAGTCCGTGAGCTTTGACGGCATTAAAATACCGTCAAGCTTCAGGAGGCCGCCGGCGCCGGGCGTGCCACCGCCTGCTCCTTGATGGGCAGATTCACCAGCGCCGAGGCGAAGGACAGCGCCACCGCCATCCACCACACCCACGCATAGGACCCCGTCGCATCAAACAGCACGCCGCCGAGATAGACGCCGATGGCGCCCCCGAGCTGGTGCGAGAAGAAGGCGAAGCCGTAGAGCATGGCCATGTAGCGGGTGCCGAACATCAGCATCACCAGCGCCGATGTGGGCGGCACGGTGGACAGCCACAAAAGCCCGATCACCGCGCCGAACAGATAGGACGACAGGGGCGTGACCGGGAACATCACGAACAGCGCGATGGCCACGCCCCGCGCCGCATAGATGAAGGCGAGCAGCCACTTGCGCGACATCCGCCCGGTCAGCACGCCGGCCGCCAGCGAGCCGGCGATGTTGAAGGCGCCGATCAGAGCCAAAGTGATAGCGCCCACCTCGGAGGTCATCCCCTCGTCCACCAGGAAGGCCGGCATGTGGGCGGTGATGAAGGCGAGCTGGAAGCCGCAGGTGAAGAAGCCGAGCACCAGATAGACATAGCTCGGATGGCGGAACGCCTCGCCCAGCGCGCCGGCGATGGACTGGTGCGGCCCCTCGGCCTCCGCATGGCCGGAGGTGCCGCGGGTGGCGAGGGCGATGGAGAACGGCATCACCAGCAGCAGCGAGGCGCCGAAGATCAGCGCCGTCTGCTGCCAGCCCACGGAATCGATGAGCCCGGTGGCGAGCGGCGGAAACAGGAACTGGCCGAACGAGCCCGCCGCCGTCGCCGCGCCGAAGCCCACCGCCCGCCATTGCACCGGCAGCAGCTTGCCGAACGCCGCCAGCACCAGGTTGAACGAGCAGGCGGAGAGGCCGAAGCCCACCAGCACGCCCGCCGTCAGGTGCAGCATGCCCGGCGTGTGGGCATAGGCCATGAGGGCGAGGCCGGCGCCATAGATCAGCGCGCCCGCCCACAGCACCTTCACCGTGCCGAAGCGGTCCGCCACCGCACCGGCGAAGGGCGAGCCGAGGCCCCAGAGCAGGTTCTGCAGCGCCACCGCGATGCCGAACACATCCCGCCCCCAGCCGAATTCGCGGCTCATGGGGATGAGGAAGAAGCCGAAGGCCGAGCGCGGGCCGAAGGTGATCATGGCGATGACGCAGCCGGCCGCGACGATCACGAGGGCAGGCAGGGCCATCCGGTGGACCGGCGCAGGATGGGGCGGAGCGGAAGATGGGGACGCGGACATTCGGGGCAGCTCGCTGTGCGCTGCACGCAGGGCGCAGCGCCGGCCATGCTAAGGCCGGCGCGCGCCGCTTAGGAATCAATATTCGTAACGCAAATCATGAACGGCGCTCATGATTCCCGTGCGGGTCGGGATGCCCTCCCCCGCACGCGAAAACGGCCGGGCACAAGCCCGGCCGCGATCTGCATCCGCTTCAGTGATGCGCGGGCGCCGTTCAGCCGCGGCGCTCGCCGTTGTGACCGCCCGGACCGCTCCAGCCATGGCCCCAGCCGCCGGCCTCGGCCCGCATGTTCTGGCGGATGAGGGCGTTGAGCCGGGTCTTCTGGGCATCGTCGAGGCTCTTGTAGAGCGGGTCGGTCGCATCGGCGATCTTGCGCAGGTCGCCGGCTACCGCATCCATGCGATCGGCGGCGGCGCGCATGCGGGTGACCGGATCGGGACGCTCCTTGCCGGCCGCCTCGCGGGCGGCGCGGGCCGCCTCGCGGCGCTCCATGCGGCTCTTGGCGGCGTCCTTCAGGGCGGTCTCCACCGCCGGCCAGAGCTTCTCCTGATCCGGGGTGAGCTTCAGCCCCGCCTTGATGGCGCCGATGCGCGCATCGGTCAGGATGGCGCGATCCTCGGCGGACAGGCGCGGGCCGTGGCCGCCATTGGGGCCGCCTGCGGTCGTGTTCGCCGCGAAGGTGGTCGCGGAGCCGGCGATGAGGGCTGCCGCGGTGGCGGCCAGAATGGCTTTCTTCATCGAATGTCCTCCTTCAAGGATGGGAGGAGCTTCGCGCACGGCGCCCGACGCCTCAACTTAAACTTCCGTAATCATCATGGATACAATTGGTTAACGTTGGCGACATTCGGACACAATTTTGTTCGAGCCTGCATGCGCCAACGAATATTGATGCGCATCTTGCGGCCATCGCCCCTCCCGCGGTCAGCGGTCGGCATCCTTGCCGGTCAGGATCCGGCTGCTGCGCAGGCGCACGGCGCTGTCGCCCGGCGCATAGCCGCGGACCTCCATCTCGCAGCGCCAGTCCCCCGCCGTGCCGCTGATGCGGTAGAGATAATAGGCGCCGGCCCCCTTCTCCGCATTGGGCCCGGCCGAGGCCGAAGGCACCCCCACCACGGGGATGGGCCCGTCCGCCCCCGGCATTTTGCCGAGGCAGGCGCGGTGCTCGTGGCCGTGCATCACCAGCTCCGCCCCGGTCTCCGCCAGCACCGCCCGGAACGCGGCCGAATCCCTGAGGTCGCGGAAGAACGGCCGCTTGCCCACCGGCGGGTGGTGGATCATCACCGCGCGGAACCGCCCCTCCTGCCGCAGCGTGAGAAGCTGGGCGCGCAGGCGGTCGAGCTGGTGCGGCCCCACCTCGCCGCTCGCCAGGAAGATGTTGGTGGGAATGGCCGTGGACACCCCCACCACCGCCACCGGCCCGCGCCGGCGCACGAAGGGGAACGATTCCACGTCGAGCGGCGTATCGGGATGGGCGACATCGCCGGCGAGGAAGGGCGCCCAATGCTCCAGATGGTAGTGCATGGTGGAGCGCACATACGTGTCGTGATTGCCCGGCACCACGCTCACGTTCGCCGGCTCGCCCAGCGAGGAGAGGAAGGTGGCCGCCGTATCGAACTCGGCCGGCAGGCTCACGTTCACGAGGTCTCCGGTGACGCAGACGTGATCCGGCGCCTGCGCGAGGATGTCCTCGATCAGCGGGGTCAGGGTCGCCTCCCCGAAGCGGCGGCGCCGCGCGCCGATCCAGTTCATCAGCCCGAAGAAGCGCTTGCCGACGAATTCGGTGATGCGCGCTTCCGGCATGGGACCGAGATGGGGATCGGACAGATGGGCAAGCACATACATAAGCCGGCCATACCTCCCTAGGGTGAGGCTCCTGATTAGAGCATTGCTTGCCGGCTGCAAACGCCGCCCGCGCACCCCGCGCCCTCATCTTGCCACGAGGAGCGGTAGGGATGGCGCGCCGGCCGCCGCGCCGGAGGGGAGCTGCACGCCGTGACACCACACTTCATCGGGTTGGTCCCGCGCGCAAGCGGCAGGACCGCCGCAGCTCTGCTCGCCGCAGCCCTGCTGGCCGGAGTGGCGCCGGCGCGCGCCGCCGAGGTGCGCCTCGCCGGCGATGCCCTGACGGTGGACGGCGCGCCGTTCCAGGTGCGCGGATCGAGCGCCCTCAGCCGCTTCGCCGAGCTGAAGGCGGCCGGCGCCACCACCGTTCGCACCTATGGGGACGACCCCGGGCCGATCCTCGATGCCGCCGGTAAGGCCGACCTGAAGGTGATCGCAGGCTTCTGGATGGCCCATCCCCGCAAGGGCTTCGATTACGGCAACCGGGCCGCCGTGGAGGCCCAGCTCGCCGCCCTGAAGGCCATGGTGGAGCGCTATCGCGCCCACCCGGCGCTCCTCATGTGGGGGGTCGGCAACGAGGTGGAGGTGGAGCTGCCCGCCCACGTCAGCGAACCCACCATATGGGCCGCGGTGGACGAGGCGGGACGGCTCGTGAAGGCGCTGGACCCGGCCCACCCGGTGATGCTTGCGGTGGCCGAGGTGGGCGGCAACAAGGCGGCCGAGATCCGGGCGCACGCGCCCTCCATCGACGTGCTGGGCATCAACGGCTATGGCGACGGCCTGCCGAGCGCCGCCGCGCGCGCCCGCGCCCAGGGCTGGAGCGGCCCCATCATCCTCACCGAGATGGGCGCCCAGGGGCATTGGGACGCACCGGCCACGCCCTGGGGCGCGCCGCGCGAGCTCACCTCCACGGACAAGGCGGAGCGCATGCGCCGCTATCTCGTCGCGGCGCGGGACGCGAACGTGGGCGTCCTGCCCTTCCTGTGGGGCCAGAAGCAGGAGGTGACGCCCACCTATTATTCCCTCTTCCTGCCCACCGGCGAGTGGACCGAGACGGTGGAAGCCATCGCCGAGACCTGGGGCGGCACGGTTCCCGGCGGACCGAACCACGCGCCCCGCATCGCCACCCTCGCCTTCGCCGCCGGCGAGACGATGCCGGCGGGCGGCCGCCTCCTCGCACAGGCAGCGGTGAGCGATCCCGACGGCGATCCCCTCGCCCTGGAATGGAACGTGATGGCGGAGAAGACCGGGCGCAGCGTCGGCGGCGACCCGGAGGCGGTGCCCGCGAGCTTCCCCCAGGCGGTCCATCCGATGCCACCGGCGGGCGAGGCCGGCGCCGTCGAGGTCCGCGGCCTGCCCGCGGGCCGGTACCGCCTGTTCCTGACGGTTCGCGACGGGCGCGGCGCCGCGGCCACCGGCAACCTGCCGTTTCTGGTCGAATAAGGCGCACCCGGCCCGTCTTGCGCGTGTCACGTTTTCCGCCCAGCTTCTGCGCCGGGATTCCCAAGTAAAACGAAGAGGAATGAAAAGATGAGCGACCTCGTGGTGTTCGGCTTCGACGGCCTGCATACGGCTGATGAAGTGCTCAACAAGCTGCGCTCCCTGCAGAAGGAGAACCTCGTCGATCTTGAGGACGCCTGCGTGGTGGAGCGCGAGCCGGACGGCAACGTCCACGTCAAGCAGGCGGTCAACCTCACCGCCCTCGGCGCGGCGCAGGGCGGCACCATGGGCGCCCTGTGGGGCGGTCTGGTCGGCCTCCTGTTCCTCAATCCGCTCGCCGGCATGGCGCTGGGCGCGGCGGCGGGCGCCGGTGCGGGCGCGCTGTCCGGCTCGCTCACCGACTACGGCATCAACGATGATTTCGTGAAGCAGCTCGGCTCCACCATCCCGAACAATTCCTCGGCGCTGTTCGTGCTGGTGAAGAAGGTGACCTTCGACAAGGTGCTGCCGGAGATCGAGACCTTCAAGCCGCGCGTGCTGAAGACCTCGCTGTCGAACGACGACGAAACCAAGCTGAAGGACGCCATCGCCAAGGCCGCGTGAGCGGCGCGCGGCGTCCCCTCACCGTCCCGGAGCCGCCCATCGCGGCGGCTCCATCCCCTTTCCCAGCCTGCCGGGGGTTGCCGGCCGGTCACCCCCCGCCCAGAAGGCGCGGCGCAATCTCCGCTGGCGCGGCGAACATCATGTCCGGTCCGGCCGCCGCCAGCGCATCGGCGCGCATGTAGCCCCAGCTCACCGCGCCGAACGCCAGCCCCACCCGGCGCGCGGCATCGAGATCGCGGATCTCGTCGGCGATGGAGACCGCCTCGGCCGGCGCCACCCCCTCGCGGCGCAGCAGCCGGCGGAAGCGCTCGGCCTTGCCGAACAGCGACACCCCGCAGCAATAGTGCCGCACCAGCGCCCCGTGGCGCGGACCGAGCACGTGGCGCACCGTCTCCTCGCCGTTGGAGGAGACCACCGCCAGCATCACCCCGCCGTCGGCGAGCCGCTGCAGCGTCTCCCCCATCCCCTCCACCATGCGGAAGGCGCCGCTCTCCCGCGCCGCCCGCCGGCGCATGTGGCGGGCGATGAACGGAAGCTTCCAGCGCGGGATGGCGAGCTCGCGCAGCAGCGCCCGGGCATCGAGGCCGCGCAGGCGCTCCACCTCGTCCGCCGCCACCTGCCGGAAGGCATAGCGCTCCGCCACCTCATTCAGCACCGAGCAGAACCAGGGGAAGGTGTCGGCAAGGGTGCCGTCGAAATCGAAGATGGCGAGCCGGAACGGCGGGCGGAACGGCATGGGCGGATCCACGGAGGCTCCCGGTCGCGGGACGCGCGAGGCAGCCCCCGCGTCGATCCCCGCCGCGACGGAGCCCCAGCCGGGCTGCCGCGTCAAGACCGGGCGCCGCGATCGTCCGGCATCGCGAAATGGCAAGATGCCCCGCGCGGTAGGACGATAACGTGAGATGCCGTCAAGCCATCCCCCGGCTCACTTTAGCAAGTAATGGTATTATAAAACCAATTTCCCATCGGAAAGCACCCAAAAGCTTCGTGAGCGGCCCATTCGCCCCCTTTTCCTCCCTTGCCGCCTCGGCTAATCGAGAGCGGGGTCGTGAAGATCGGCACGCAGCGGAGCGATTCGCGCCGAAAGGCCGCGATAAGGTCGCCACCGGGTGCGGCTGGTATCACGAGGGGATGGGTGACGGCAGGGTCCGGAAGGGGAACGCCCGCAGGCGGCCCGCTCCGGGTTCATAAAAACAGCCCTTCCTTTCGAGGATGGATGCGAGAAACGAGGCCGGCAGAATGCCAACGATGTTCAAGACCTTGATCTTCGCCGCCCTGCTCCAGGCCGGCATGTTCGCCTTCGCGGGCACGAGCGCCAGCGCCCAGGGCGTCGGCGCGACCATGGATATCGGCGATCAGCCCGGCCTCGTGGCGCCGGACGACGATGTCGCCCAGCTCGACCCGGCCTTCCGCCACCAGCCGGTGTATTTCCGCACCACCGAGGCCCCCGGCACCATCGTCATCCATACCGACGAGCGCTTCCTATACCTGGTGCAGGGCAACAACCGCGCCATCCGCTACGGCATCGGCGTCGGTCGCGAGGGCTTCCAGTGGTCGGGCCTCAAGTCCATCGTGCGCAAGGCCGAGTGGCCGGACTGGACGCCGCCTCCGGAGATGATCCAGCGCCAGCCCTACCTGCCGCGCTTCATGGCCGGCGGCCCCGGCAACCCGATGGGCGCCCGCGCGCTCTACATCGGCGGCACGGTCTACCGCATCCACGGCACCAACCAGCCGCAGACCATCGGCTATGCCGTGTCGTCGGGCTGCTTCCGCCTGGTGAACAGCGAGATCATGGACCTCTACAGCCGCGTGCCCGTGGGCACCAAGGTGGTGGTGCGTCAGCAGGCCGCCCTCTGAGGGGCGGCCTTCCTCGTCCAGCCCTAGCGGGCTTTCTCCTCAGTCCTTTCTCCTATCGGGGGCATTCATGAAGACGATCCTGGCCCTTCTGGCCGGCGCCGCCACGGCGCTCGCCGTGACCGGCTCTCAGGCCGCCACCCTCCAGACGGTCAAGGACCGCGGCGAGCTGATCTGCGGCGTCTCCAAGGGCCTGCCCGGCTTCTCCGCCCCCGATGCCGCGGGGACCTGGAGCGGCTTCGACGTGGACTTCTGCCGCGCCGTGGCCGCCGCGGTGCTGAACGATCCCGCCAAGGTGAAGTTCGTGCCGCTCAACGCCGACGAGCGCTTCCCCGCCCTGCAGAAGGGTGACATCGACGTGCTGGCGCGCAACTCCACCTGGACCATGGAGCGCGAAGGCAAGCTCGGCCTGCTGTTCGCCGGCGTGAATTATTATGATGGCCAGGGCTTCCTGGTTCGCGACGCGCGCAAGATCACGTCCGCCCTTGAGCTCGACGGATCGAAGGTGTGCGTGCAGACCGGCACCACGACCCTTGCCAATACCGAGGACTTCTTCAACACCAACGGCATGAAGCTGGAGCTGGTGACCGCGCCCAACTCCGACGACCTCGTGAAGTTCTACGAGGACGGCAAGTGCGACACCCTCACCACCGATGTGTCGCAGCTCTATGCTTTGCGCACCAAGATGGCGAAGCCGGGCGACCACATCGTCCTGCCTGACGTGATCTCCAAGGAGCCCCTCGGCCCGGTGGTGCGCCAGGGCGACGACCAGTGGCTGAACGTGGTGAAGTGGACCCTGTTCGGCATGATCAATGCCGAGGAGCTGGGGGTCAGCAGCAAGACCCTCGACCAGGCGCTCCAGTCGAAGAAGCCCGACGTCAAGCACCTCCTGGGCGTGGACGGCGGTTTCGGCGAGCCCATCGGCCTGACCAACGACTTCGTGGTGCGCATCGTCAAGGCGGTGGGCAATTACGGCGAGAGCTTCGAGCGCAACGTCGGCGCCGCCTCCAAGCTGGGCATCCCGCGCGGTGTCAACCAGCTCTGGAGCATGGGCGGCATCCAGTACGCCCCGCCGGTGCGCTGAGCCGACCCCTCCCCGCAGGCCGTCATGATTGAGGCGCCGCTCGCAGGCATGTGAGCGGCGCCTTTCCGTTCCGGCATCGACCGCGGGCCGGGCCGCCGCTAGGCTCACCGCAATACTGTCGGCGCCGGCAGCAGCAGGGCCCGCGATCCTGCCACGCGGCCCGGCAGACCGACCGTCCCGGTACCCGCCATCAGCGTCCTCACACCGGCAGCTTTCCTCGCCGGGCGATCGAGAGCGCCTCAGGGAGCGACCCCATGACCGACCTGCTGTCCCGCCGCACTCTCCTCGCCGGCTCGGCCGGCCTCGCGGGCCTCGCCCTGTCGGGCACCCCGGGGCCCGCCGCCGCCCAGACGGCCGCAGCTCCCGCGGCCGCGGCCGGGGAGGCTCCGGCAACCGCCCAGGTGCCGAGCGCCTACCGCTACAAGGTCGGCGACTATGTGGTGACCGCCATCGCCGACGGCATGCGCACCTTCCCGCTGCCGCCCGGCTTCGTGAAGAACCAGCCCAAGGAGGTGGTCGCCCAGGCCCTCGACGCCGCCTTCCTGAGCAAGGAGCAGCTCTCCATCCCCTTCACCGTGCTGATGGTGGACACCGGCGCCAAGCGCATCCTCATCGACAGCGGCAACGGCCCCTCGGACGGGCCGGTGGGCCTGCTGCCGGGCACGCTGAAGGCCATCGGCATCCCGCTGGAGAGCATCGACATGGTGGTGATATCGCACTTCCATGCCGACCATATCGGCGGCCTCCTCACCGCCGAAGGCGCGCCCACCTACCCCAACGCCCAAGTGCTGGTGCCGGAGAAGGAATGGGCCTTCTGGATGGACGACGGCGAGATGAGCCGCGCCGCCGCCGGCGCACAGGGCACGTTCCAGAACGCCCGCCGGATCTTCAAGCCGTTCGAGGGCAAGGTGGAGCGCTACGCCTGGGACAAGGAGATCGTCGACGGCCTGATGCCGGTCGGCACGCCCGGCCATACCCCGGGGCACACCTCCTTCAATCTTGAATCCGACTTCGAGCAGCTCTTCGTCCAGTCCGATATCACCAACATTCCAACCCTGTTCGTGCGCCATCCCACCTGGCAGGTGATGTTCGACATGGACGGCGCCATGGCCGCGGACACCCGCCGCAAGACCTACGACCGGATCGCCTCCGAGCGCACGATGGTGGCGGGCTATCACTTCCCCTTCCCCTCCGCCGCCTATCTGGAGAAGGACGGCGACGGCTTCCGCTACGTGCCGGTGCTGTGGAATCCCACCCTGTAGGGCGGCGCCCCCGGCTGAGTGCTGAAGCCGGCGAGCGCGGAGGCCAGCGCGCTCAGCCGCGCTCGGCCACCTCGTCCGCCACCCATTGGAGATAGGCGGCGTCGCCGCCCTCCACCGTCAAACTCAGGACCGCCGGCAGGTCATAGGGATGGCGCGCCCGGACCTCCGCCATGGCCGCCTCCGCCGCCTCGGCCGTGGTCTTCAGGAGGAGCACCACCTCGTCCGCCTCTTCCATGTGGCCGTCCCAGCGATAGATGGCGCGCACCGCCGGCAGGATGTTGGCGCAGGCGGCGAGGCGCGCCTCCACCAGCGCACGGCCCACCGCCTTCGCGCTCTCGACGTTGGGGAAGGTGGCATAAACCAAGCGCATCGCCATGGGCGTCCACAGGCCTCCTCGCCGGGTCCCTCGGGGAACCACCGCGCGCGCTTTCCCTCGTCCCGGCCCCGCGCGCGGCGGCGGCGCAAAAGGCGGCGCGCGCCTTCACCTCGACAATAGGGCTCCGGGCGGTTAGACGAAAGACGCCTCTGCCGCCCCAGGCCGGCTTAATTGGTGAAGATCTCCGGCACCATGAACGAGACGCCCCGCAAGTTCGAGAAGATCGCCTTCGTCTCAAGCCAGACGGCCGAGGCGGAGGTGGCGCGCAAGGCGCTGGCCACCCGCTACGGCGACGCGCCGGTGGACGAGGCGGACGTCATCGTGGCCCTCGGCGGCGACGGCATGATGCTGCAGACCCTGCACAATTACGGCGACCGCAACGTCCCGATCTACGGCATGCACCGCGGCTCCGTCGGCTTCCTCATGAACACCTTCCGCGAAGACGACCTGATCGGCCGCCTGGAACGGGCGGAGCCGGTGGTGTTCCATCCCCTGCTGATGGAGGCGGTGGACAAGTCGGGCACGCGCTTCAGGGCCCGCGCCATCAACGAGGTGTCGCTGCTGCGCCAGACCTTCCAGGCCGCCAAGCTGCGCATCTCCATCGACGGCCGGGTGCGCCTGGAGGAGCTGATCTGCGACGGCGTGATCGTGGCGACGCCCGCCGGCTCCACCGCCTACAACCTGTCCGCCCACGGCCCCATCCTGCCGCTCGGCACGGCGCTGCTGGCGCTGACCCCCATCTCGCCGTTCCGGCCGCGGCGCTGGCGCGGCGCCCTGGTGCCCGACCGGGCCCGCATCGACATCGCCGTGCTGGAGGCCGACAAGCGCCCGGTGAGCGCCACCGCCGACCATTACGAGGTGCGCAACATCATCGCCGTCTCCGCCCGCCTCGACCGCGACACCTCCATCGACATGCTGTTCGATCCCGACCACGGGCTCGATGAGCGCATCCTGCGCGAGCAGTTCGTCTATTAGCGCGCCGGCCGCGGTCAGCGATCCATGGTCTTCTCCTCGGTCACCTTCCTGTTCTATTTCCTGCCGGCGTTCCTGGCGGCGTATTTCCTCACGCCGGCGGCGCACACGCGGGCGCGCAACCTCGTCCTGCTGGTCTTCTCGCTCGTCTTCTATGCCTGGGGCGGCCTCGCCAACGTCGGGCTGCTCGCCATCTCCATCCTCGCCAACTACACGATGGCCCTGTGGGTGGACGCGCGGCCACAGGAGACCCGCCTCAAGGCGCTGGGCGTCGCCGTGGCGGTCAACCTATTCGGGCTCGGGGTGTTCAAATACACCGGCTTCTTCACCGAGAACCTGAACGTCCTGCTGGCGCCGTTCCACGTCGCGCTGCCCGTGGTGCATCTGGAGCTGCCGCTTGGCATCTCCTTCTTCACCTTCCACGCCATCTCCTATCTGGTGGACGTCTATCGCCGGAAGGTCCGGGCCAACGCGCGGCTGGAGGAGGTGACGGTCTATATCGCCATGTTCCCGCAGCTCGTGGCGGGACCCATCGTGCGCTATTCCACCATCTCGCACCGCATCCGCGCCCGGCGCACCACCCTCGGACGGGTCTCGGCGGGGCTGCGCATCTTCGTCATCGGCCTGAGCTGGAAGGTGCTGATCGCGGACCAGATCGCCCCGCTGGCCGCCATCGTGTTCGACCAGACGCCGACGCCCAACCTCGTCGAAGCCTGGATCGGCAGCCTTGCCTACATGCTGCAGATCTATTTCGACTTCGCCGGCTATTCCAACATGGCCATCGGCCTTGCCATCGCCATGGGCCTGAAGTTCCCGCGCAACTTCAACCTGCCCTACAGCGCGCTTTCGGTCGCCGACTTCTGGCGGCGCTGGCACATGAGCCTCACCAACTGGTTCCGCGATTACGTCTACATCCCCCTCGGCGGCAACCGGCGCGGTCATGTGCGCACCGCCATCAACCTCTGGACCATCTTCCTGCTGTGCGGCCTGTGGCACGGGGCGAGCTGGGTGTTCGTGATCTTCGGCATCCACCACGGCAGCTTCCTGGTGCTGGAGCGCACCCCGTTCGGCCGCTGGCTGAAGGCGGGGCCGCGCCTCCTCGCCCGCGCCTATGTCCTGCTGGTGGTGCTGACCGGCTTCGTGTGGTTCCGCGCCAACAGCGTGGATCAGGCGCTGAGCCTGTTCGGCGGCCTCATCGGGCTCAACGGGGTCGGCACGCTCTCGGTGACCCTGGTCGATGCGCTGCAGCCCATGACCATCGCGGTGATGATCCTCGGCTGGCCGCTCGCCACCTTCGGCCTGCCCCGTCCGGGTGCGCGCAGGCTCGCCCCTGCCGTGCGCCAGCTCCTCTACGGCACCGGCGACAGCCTGGTGATGCTGGTGCTGTTCGCGCTGAGCGTGATCTCGGTGGGCGCAGCGGCCTATAGTCCCTTCCTCTATTTCCGCTTCTGAGGAGGATCACCGATGCCGCTCCTCATGGCCTACCGGCGCACCTGGGCGATCTTCGTCTTCCTGGTGCTGCTGCTCCCCACGGTCGGCCTCGTGGCGCCCGACCTGCCGGCGCCGCTGCGCACCATGGTCGCGCCCGAAGCGCGCTGGTGGGTCAGGGCCACCGAGCGGCTCGACCCCTACATCAACCAGACCTTCGGCTTCCGCGGCGCCGTGCTCGCCGCCCACAACGCCTACGGCCGCGCGCTCGGCCAGACCGGCACCGACAAGGTGCTGGAGGGCAAGGACGGCGCCCTGTTCTTCAAGGAGGACATGGCGCTGGAGCAGTCCCTCGGCCAGGTGCGGCGCGCGGCGGCCAGTACCGGCGTCGCCGAGGTGGCCGAGCGCCTCGACGGCATGATGCGCGAGACCGGCGGGCGCTTCGCCATGGTGGTGCCGCCCAACGGCGCCACGGTGAATTTCGAGCTTCTGCCCGACGCCACGCAGCGCTTCCTGTCCCCGCCCACGGAATACGACCTCCTCGGCGCCGAGATGGCGCGCCGGCACATCCCCTTCGTGGACCTGAGGCCGATCCTCGCCAAGGCGAAGGCCGACGGGCCGGTGCAGTACCGCATCGACACCCATTGGAACCGCCGGGGCGCGCTCATCGGCTTCAACGCGGCCATGGCGGCGGTGGGCCGGCCGGATCTCGAGATCGATCCGGCCGAAGCGCTGGGCCCGAAGGTGGCGAAGACCACGGGCGACCTCGTGCGCCTGTCCGGCCGCGCCAAGGCCGACAAGCCCGACGTGGACTACGAGGCGAAGGGGCCGTTCGTGGTGCCTGCGGACCTGACGCCGGTGGAGGGCCTCCTGCCGCCCCCGGAAAGCGCGCGCGACCCCTTCCCCTCCCAGGCGTTCGCGACTGGGCACGGGGGTCCGCGCATCCTGGTGATCGGCGATTCCAACACCCAGCATTTCTGGACCGGACTGCTCGCCGCCCGCGCCAGCGTGTTCGGCTGGATGCACCACCGCTACTGCAAGTTCGACATGGAGGCGGTGCGGCGCTTCAGGCCCGACATCCTGCTCTATGTGCCGGCGGAGCGCTCCTTGCCCTGCCGGCGCTGAGCGCGGCCGCCGCCCCGCCTGCCCCCAGCCAGCCCGCCCTCAGCCGCCCGCCCCGGGCGGGCGCTCCAGCGCGATGAGGCGGTCCACCGGCGCATAGTCCTGATAGCCGCAGCGCGCCACCGTGGTCACCTTTCCCAGGTCGAAGCGCCCGTCCACCAGGGCGGCATCGTCCACATGGACGCCCACCACCTCGCCGATCACCATGTGCTGGTCGAGCACGGCGCCGGCGCGGCTCTTCGGCCGGAAGGTCTCCACGTAAAGGCATTCCAGCGCCGCTTTGGCCCGCGCCACGCGGGGCGGGCGCACCAGGATCGACGGCGCCTTCTCAAGGCCCGCGTGCTCGAACTCGTCCTGCGAGGGCGGCAGCGGCGCCGAGGTGGCGTTCATGGGCTCCAGCAGGTCGAGGGTGACGAGGTTGCACACGAACTCGCCCGTCGCCTCGATGTTGCGCACGCTGTCCTTGCGGCCGACCGAGGAGAACATCACCAGCGGCGGCGTGTCGGCGATCATGTTGAAGAAGGAATAGGGCGCGAGGTTCGCCACCCCGTCCGCGCCGAGGGAGGAGATCCAGCCGATGGGCCGGGGGGCGACGATGGCCTTCAGCGGTGCGTAGCGCAGTCCATGGTTCTTCTTGGCCGGCTCGTAGAACATCGGGGCGTGCCTCGTGCGTGGCGGGGCCGCGCGGCCCGTGCGGGCAAGCTTAGCCGCGGGCGGCCGGTCCAGCCAGCCTCCGCACGGGAAACGCGCGGCGTAGCCGGGACACTCAGCCCAGCGCCACCATGCTGCTCTGGATGTCCTCCAGCGCCCGCTCGGTGGCCTCCATGCCGGCGGCGATGGCGTCCTCGGCGCGGTGGAAATCGAACAGCCCGATGCGCCCCAGCTTGGGGCTCAGGGCGATGTCCGGCGGGTCGCCGGCGAGGCGCGAGCGGGCGATGCGGTCCTGGGTGATGTTGAAGGCATCGATCATCACCGTGGAGAGGCCGCGCGGCCCGTCGGTGGTGCCGCGCCCGGCGAAGAACTGCCGGCGCAGCCGCTCCGGGCTGAGCATGGCGGTGAAGCCGGCCTTCTTCTCCTCAAGCGCGGCGTCGGCCGCCTCCACCACCACGCCGCCGTGGTCCTGGATCACCGTGCCGCGCCCGAACACCTCGGCGTTGAGATTGACGGCGATGACCATGCGCGCGCCCATGGCCCGCGCCGCCGAGACCGGAATGGGGTTCACCAGCGCGCCATCCATCAGCCAGCGCCCGCCCACCTTCACCGGGGTGAAGATGCCCGGCAGCGCGAAGGAGGCGCGGAGCGCCTCGACGAAATCGCCGCGGGTGAGCCAGATCTCGTGCCCGGTGCCGAGCTCGGTGGCGATGGCGGCGAACACCACCGGCAGGTCCTCCACCGCGATGCCGCCGACCTCGCGGCGGATCAGGTCCACCAGCCGCCGTCCCCCGATCAGCCCCGCGCCGCCGAAGGTGAAATCGAGCAGGGTCAGCACGTTGCGCTTTGTGAGGCTGCGCGCCCACTGCTCGAACTCGTCGAGCTTGCCCGCCGCCCAGATGCCGCCGACCACCGCGCCGATGGAGGTGCCGGCCACCACGCCGGGCTGGATGCCGGCGCGCTCCAGGGCGCGCAGCACGCCCACATGGGCAAAGCCCCGCGCCGCGCCGCCGCCGAGCGCCAGGCCGAGACGCGGCCGTTCCCGCGCCGCCGGGCGGGGCGCGCGGGTGGCGGCCTCGGGGGTGTCGGGGGTGTCGTGATTGGCGGTGCCGAAATCGGTGTCGCTGCCGCCATGGGCCTGCGGCGGGCTCTGCGGGGGCGTGCCCTCGGACGGCCGCTCCCCTGCCGGTGGGGCTTGCGGCGACGGCTGCGACCAATGGAAGGACTGGAACATGACCGCCTCGCTCCGCGCCATCCGCGTGCGGCGCCTGCGCTCCCGGCGCGGCGCCCGGCATCAAGCGCCCTCACCTGACCATTCCGGCCGGCTCCCCCTCAACCCGAAATGCGAAGCATAAGCACGACTGGTGTCCGAAGCGTGTCCGTGGCGGGAGGAATTTTCCCTGACGGTTAAGATTCGCCTCGCGCCCGGCGCCCGGCGGGGCGCTGCTCAGTGGTCGTGCCCGTGGCCCGATCCGTAGACCGCCTTCGGGTCGAAGCGCGGCGCATCGCCGGTGAAGCCGAGCGCGGGCGCGGCCGACACCTCGGCGCCGAGCGGCACGGTGCGGTAGAAGCAGGAGCGCCGCCCGGTGTGGCAGGCCGCGCCGGTGCCACCCATCTCCACCCGGATGACGACCGCGTCCTGGTCGCAGTCGATGCGCATCTCCACCACCTTCTGGGTGTGGCCGGAGGTCTCGCCCTTCTTCCAGAGCGTGCCGCGCGAGCGGCTGAAGTAATGCGCTTCCCGGGTCGCGATGGTGAGCGCCAGCGCCTCGGCGTTCATATGGGCGAGCATGAGCACCTCGCCGGTGGCGGCATCCACCGCCACGCAGGTTATCAGCCCCGCCGCATCGAATCGGGGGGTCAGCGTGGTGCCTTCCTCCAGCTCGGCGCCACGGCCGGGCGGAGGAAACAGGGTCGCGTCAGCGCTCATCGGCAGCTCGCAAGAAGGCGGGAGGCTCACGCCTTCCCGCGCACCATGGTGATGAAACGCACCTGCTCCACCGGATCGTCGCGGAACACGCCGGTGAACTGGCTGGTGATGGTGGACACGCCCTGCTTGGCGATGCCACGCATGGACATGCACATGTGCTCGGCCTCGATCATCACCGCCACGCCGCGCGGGCGCAGCCCCTCGTCGAGGGTGGTGACGATCTGCGAGGTGAGGTGCTCCTGGGTCTGCAGGCGCTTGGCGAAGATCTCCACGACGCGGGCGATCTTGGACAGGCCCACCACCCGCTCCACCGGGAAATAGGCCACATGGGCCTTGCCCACGAACGGCACCATGTGGTGCTCGCAATGGGAGTGGAACGGGATGTCGCGCAGCAGCACGAAATCGTCGAACGTGCCGATCTCGCCGAAGGTGCGGGCGAGCAGCTCGTCGGCATCCTCGCCATAGCCCGAGAACAGCTCGTCATAGGCCTTGACCACCCGCTGCGGGGTGTCGAGCAGGCCCTCGCGCTCCGGGTCCTCGCCGATATAGGCGAGCAGGGTGCGCACCGCCGCCTCCGCCTGGGCGCGCGAGGGGCGCACGGCGCGCCGGGCGCGCAGCTTGGCGGGCGGCAGGATCTCCGGCGAGGCGGCGACGAGCCCCGTGCCCGGGGCCGCAGTGGAGGCGGCGAGCGCCGCCGCGGACCCGGCGTCGGCCGGCGCCTTGGCCGCCTCGGCCTTGCCCGCCGCGGGTCCCGGCGCCTTGGCCGACGCGCGGCGCCCGGCGGCGCCGGCCTTCGCGGTCGCCGCTGCGGCCGTGCCCGTCATGCCCTTGCTGGAGGGAGCCTTGGTCGAAGCGCGTGTCGCGCCGGCCTTGCCGGTGCCCTTGGGGGACGTCTTTCCGGCGGACTTGTCACGCGTCTTCTTCTCGTTCTCGGCCTGGGCCTTGAACACCTTCAAAACTGCATCCATGTCCAACTCCGTTCGACCCGCCTTTGACAAGCGGGAGTGTCACCGGTGTCGGCATGCATGCGCGGTGCCTTTCCTGCCCGCGCGCCGCGGAAAAATCACTCCGCGGCGGCCTTGCCGTCCGACAAATCGAGTTGGGCCCCTTGCGGGACCATGCCTTATGATGGGGACGCTTGCCGCGCGACGCAAGGCGCAACGGCGCACCGGAATGCCGCGCCGCTTGCATGGGCGCCCGCCCGCACTTCCGCCGGCTGGAGCGTGCGCTATATAGGGGAAAGGCGACAGGAGGCGGCGGAATGGGACGAATCCGACGCGCCGCCCTGCCCGCGGACCGTACGGGAGGCTCCGCGGCCTGCGCCCGCCTCCGGGCGGTGAACGTGAGTGATGATGGCCCATGCTCGACGACGTCTATAACGCGCGCATCCTCGCCCTGGCGGCGGAGATCCCCCGCCTCGGACGGCTGGCCGCGCCGCAGGCGAGCGCGCGCGCCCATTCCAAGCTGTGCGGCTCCACCGTGACCGTCGATCTCGTGCTCGACGGCGACCGGGTGACCGACTTCGCCCATGAGGTGCGCGCCTGCGCCCTCGGCCAGGCCTCCTCCTCGCTGATGGCGCGGCACATCATCGGCGCCCGCACCGACGAGCTGCGCGCCCTGCGCCAGACCATGCTCGCCATGCTGAAGGAGAACGGCCCGCCTCCCACCGGGCGGTGGGAGGAGTTCAAGGTGCTGGAGCCGGTGCGCGAATATAAGGCGCGCCATGCCTCCACCATGCTCACCTTCGACGCGGTGGTGGATTGCATCGGCCAGATCGAGGCAGCCCGCGCCGCCGCGCCCGATGCGGCGGAATAGGCCATGAGGGGACTTTCTCCGCACGCCGCGCGGCACCCCTGGACCTGCGCGGTGCTGCTCGCCGCTCTGGCCGGCGCCGGCGCCGCCCGGGCCGACGACTGCGCCCGCGAGGATGCCGCGCTGGCGCGCGATGCGGCCGAGCTGCCCAAGGTCGAGCTCGCCAACACCACGGACTGGCAGAACACCTGCATCACCCTGGAGGTGAACATGGATTTCGCCGCGCGCCTCGCCCGCCACGCGGCGCAGTGCCCGGCCGCGCCGCAGTCGGCCTCCGCCGCCCAATGGGCCGAGCAGGGGGCGAAGGACACGGCCGAATTCCGCCGGCGCAAATGCCGGCACACCTTCTGAGTGCGCCACGCCCGGCCGCGAACGCCCCCGGACCATGACGCACCCCGCCCCATCGCCGCAGCGGCCGCAAGCCCCGGCCGACGCGCCCCCGGCCGGCACCGTCGGCGCGCAACAGGAGGCCGACACCGGGCGGGACCGGCTCCGGCAGGCCCTCGACGCGGCGCGGCAGGGCACGGCGGCTAATGAGCAGGCAGTGGCCGGGCCGATGGGCGGCCGCGCTCTTACGGTGCTGAGGCAGGCCCCGCGCCTCGCGCTACGCGCGCCGATCCTGCTCTATCGCTACACCCTCTCCTCCTTCATGGGACGGCAGTGCCGCTATCTGCCCACCTGCTCAGAATATGCCGATGCGGCCATCGCCCGGCATGGCGCCTGGGCCGGCGCCTGGATGGCCACCGCCCGGCTGTGCCGCTGCCACCCTTGGGGCGGGCATGGCTACGATCCGGCACCCGAGGCGCCGCCGCCAGCCGGGCGCTGGTACGCGCCCTGGCGCTACGGCATCTGGCGCATGACGGCGGATCCGGCGGCCGGCCCCGCGCCTTCCCTGCTGGAGGAGGCGCCGGAGGAGCCCCAGGCGGGGCGGCCTCCCGCCGATCCACCACCGCCGGCCGGACCGGCCGGGAGGATGCCCAGGCGCGGCTGATCGGACCGGGCTTCGCGCGGTCCGAGACTATGCGGCGCCATCGCCCCAAGGCGCGCCTCGTCCTCGGCTCAGCGATCCCCAGGCGACCGGGCGGGTCCACAGGCCTGCGACGGCGTCGCCATGGCGGTCCACACCGCGGTCACCGCCTCGTTGTTGTTGCAGTCGTCGGCGGTGACCTCCAGCTGCTCGCGCAAATTCATCTGCACCGGCTTCGACAGCCACCAGCTCATGGAAATCTCGCGGATCTTGCCCGGGGTCATGTTGTCGAGGGCGCAGGAGCCGGTCTCGGTCTCCGGCCAGACCCGGATGTGGGCGAGATTCTGCGCGCAGCCGGCGCCGAAGCGCTCATCCAGCCAGCGCTTGGCGTCGGCCATCGCGAGGCGGCCGCGGGCGCCGCGCACGTTGGCGATCGCCCCTAGCGGTGCCTCCAGCTCCGCCAGCGGCAGGGAATCGGGGGCGTCGGGCTCCACCGGGCCGGCGGTGGCGCGGGCGTCGGTGAGGGCATTGGTGGGATCGTTGGAGATCACCAGAATGAAGGGGGCAAGGCGCGGCTCCCGCTCCACCATGGCCTGGGCCAGCTCCAGGGCGCTCTCCACGCCGAAATTCTCGAAATAGCCGCCGTCCACGATGCGGTCCACGACCTTGGAGCGGGTCCTGTGGATGGTGCCCGGCGGCGAGATCACCGGAAAGCGGGCCGAATTGGAGGCGGCGGTGGAAAGCGCCACGTCGCGGTCGCCGGAGATGAGGTCGTAGAAGTCGTTGGCGTGGGTGAAGATGGGCTGGGGCGGCGCCAGCCGGGGCGTGCCGGTGCGCGGCGTGAAGGAGGGCCACAGATTGGTGGTGATGATGCGCTGGCCGGTATCCACCGACGTTCCGTTGAGGATGAGCAGCGGGGTCCAGCGCTCGCCGACCGCCTCCGGCCGGAGGAACGGCTCGCTGAGGCGGCTGTCTGCATCCGCATGGGCCTTGGCGCCCGCGGCCTTGACGATGCGCGCGAAATGGCGCTCCCACGCCTCCTCCAGAAGCGCCGCACGGTCGAGGGAGAGCACCTGGACCTGATCGTAGAAGGCAAGGCCGAAGAAGGTCGGGGTGAGGGAATCGCCGCTGGCGAGCACCTCCAGGCAGTCGCGCCAGTTAGCGATCTCCCCGCCGAACCAGTAGCTGTCGATGCTCCTCGGGCACGGCGGGCCGCCGTCCGCCCTGCGCGCATCGAGCGCCGCCTTGACCAGCACCGCCCCGACCGAGCCGCCCGAAACACCCGAGATGGCGAAGAAATGGTTCGCCATGTCCGGCTTCCGGTCCGCCGCGCCGGTCCCGGCCGCCTCCGCCGCCCGCTCGCCGGCGGGGCGCGCCGTCGCGGGAGCCTCCTTGCTGAGGATGGACCGCACCCGTGCCGAGATGCGCCCGTCGTCCCAGCTGTCGCGCACGTTGGTCTCGTTGTCGTAGCGGTGGAAAACCACCTTCTCCTCATGGGCGGCGAAATCCAGGAAATGGCCCATGACGCTGGCGGTGAAGAAGCCCGCCCGGCTCGCCCCGCCCGCCGCGGCCACGATGATCGGCCGCGGGCAGGCGCCGGGATCGTCCACGCAGCCGTTGGCGCGCATCCACTGGTCGATGGCGGTGGCGAGGGTGATGCGGTCGGCGGAGAGCATCCCGGCCTTCAGGGTCCGCACGTCGTGATTGTCGCCGAAGACGAGGCGCAGCAGGATGCCCGCCAGCAGCAGGGCGGCGATGAAGGGAAAATGCACCCGCCGCCCCAGCGCCGACAGATAGCCGAGGATCGGCACCCAGCCGCCGAGGATCAGCGGCACCGCGAAGGCCAGCGGCAGCAGCGCGGCAAGGTCCCACGGGCTCAGCGCCAGCACCACGAAGGTGCCGATGCCGTAGATCAGCAGCAGCAGGCGCCCGGTGGCATGGAGGTCGTCGGTCCCGCCCTCGCGCGGCGCGACCCCCAGGAGGCGGAACAGGCCGGCGAAATAGGCTCCGAGCGCGCGATCGGCCGTGGCGAAGACCGGCAGGCGGGCGATCGGCCCGCGCACCAGCGTGTAGAGGTAGAACACCGCCGCCGCCACCAGCATCGCCAGGACGGCGCGCCAGAGCTGGGCCTTGGCCGCCGCGACCACCGGCACGTCGGTGATCTTCGGCAGATTGTCGATGGCCGCATAGGCGGCCACGGCGAAGGCGAGGAAGGGGATGACACCGAGCAGGCGCGGCACCTGCCGCACCGTGGCGGCGAGCTTGCCGTCGATGGCTGCGGGATCGCCGCTATACTCACGCGCCGTCGCGTTGCGTTCCGCCACCAGGGCGCGCAGGCCATCGTCGGTCTCCAGGATCAGGCGGGCCGCATAATGGACCGGCACGGACCACAGGAGGAAGCAGGCCGCCACCAGGCGGAGGATGGCGCCGTGAAAGCCGGCCTGCTCGGCCAGCCTGGCGCCCGACATGGCCACCTCCACCAGCACGTCCTGCGCCTGCACCACACCGGCCAGCAGGAAGAAGCCGAGAAGGGCGCTCGCCAGCGGCACCCGCACGATCCAGAGCACGAGGCCGAAATCGAGCACCCGCTGCCACAAGCGGGCGATGAAGCACGGACGCAGCATCGTGCTGCCCGTCGTCGGGTGTGAGTTCGCCGCCGTCACGTTCGCCCCCTCGGCCCACGCGTGCGCCACTCGAAATGGGGAGCGATGATACCGCGCAACGCGATTTCAGGCGAGGCCGTTTGCCGCCACACCTTGCTGGATGACGGCCCGCGTTCTACCTAGAAGGCGCGTTGAGACAGCAACAGGCCTACCTGCGTGGTGCGCAGGAGTGGGCGACAAGGAGTAGACATGATCACGCTGACCTTCCCCGACGGCGCCGCGCGCGCCTACGAGGCGGGGACCTCCGGCGCCGAGATCGCCGCCGCCATCTCCAAATCCCTCGCCAAGAAAGCCGTCGCCGTCGCCCTCGACGGGGAGCTGGCCGACCTTGGCGCGCCCATCGCGCACGACGCGAAGTTCGAGATCGTCACCCGCGAGGACCCCCGCGCGCTGGAGATGATCCGCCACGACTGCGCCCACGTGCTCGCCGAGGCGGTGCAGGAGCTGTGGCCGGGCACCCAGGTGACCATCGGCCCGGTGATCGAGAACGGCTTCTATTACGATTTCGCCCGCAACGAGCCCTTCACCACGGAAGACCTTCCGGTGATCGAGGCCAAGATGCGCGAGATCATCGCCAAGGACCGCCCCTTCACCAAGGAAGTGTGGTCGCGCGACGAGGCCAAGAAGCTGTTCGCCGGCATGGGCGAGGCCTACAAGGTCGAGCTGATCGACGCCATTCCCGCCGACCAGGACGTGAAGATCTACAAGCAGGGCGAATGGTTCGACCTCTGCCGCGGCCCGCATCTGCCCTCCACCGGCAAGGTGGGGGCGGCCTTCAAGCTGATGAAGGTGGCCGGCGCCTACTGGCGTGGCGATTCGAACAATCCCATGCTGACCCGCATCTACGGCACCGCGTGGCAGGACAAGGCCGAGCTCGACGCCTATCTGCACCGCCTGGAGGAAGCCGAGAAGCGCGACCATCGCCGCCTTGGCCGGGAGATGGACCTGTTCCACTTCCAGGAGGAAGGACCCGGCACCGTCTTCTGGCACCCCAAGGGCTGGACCCTGTTCCAGGAGCTCGTCGCCTACATGCGCCGGCGGCTGAAGGCCGACTATCAGGAGGTCAACGCCCCGCAGGTGCTCGACGCCGAGCTGTGGCAGACCTCGGGCCACTGGGGCTGGTACAAGGAGAACATGTTCAAGGTTCAGTCGGCCGGCGACGAGACCGACGACGAGCGCGTCTTCGCGCTCAAGCCCATGAACTGCCCCGGCCACGTGCAGATCTACAAGCACGGGCTGAAGTCCTACCGCGACCTGCCGCTGCGCCTCGCCGAGTTCGGCGCGGTGCACCGCTACGAGCCCTCCGGCGCCCTGCACGGGCTGATGCGGGTGCGCGGCTTCACCCAGGATGACGCGCACATCTTCTGCACCGAGGAGCAGCTCGCCGAGGAGTGCCTGAAGATCAACGACCTCATCCTCTCCACCTATGCCGACTTCGGCTTCGAGGAGATCATCGTGAAGCTCTCCACCCGGCCGGAGAAGCGGGTGGGCTCGGACGCGGTGTGGGATCATGCGGAAGAGGTGATGACCAAGGTGCTCGGCGAGATCGAGGCGGCTTCCGGCGGCAAGATCCGGACCGGCATCCTGGAGGGCGAGGGCGCCTTCTACGGCCCCAAGTTCGAGTACACGCTGAGTGACGCCATCGGCCGCGAGTGGCAGTGCGGCACCACCCAGGTGGACTTCAACCTGCCCGAGCGGTTCGGCGCCTTCTACGTGGACAAGGACGGCCAGAAGAAGACCCCGGTCATGGTCCACCGCGCCATCTGCGGCTCCATGGAGCGCTTCACCGGCATCCTGATCGAGCATTTCGCCGGCCACTTCCCGCTGTGGCTGGCGCCGACCCAGGTGGTGGTGGCGACCATCACCTCGGACGCGGACGATTATGCCCGCGAGGTGGTGGCGAAGCTGCGCGCGGCGGGGCTTCGGGCCGAGCTCGACCTGCGCAACGAGAAGATCAACCTCAAGGTGCGCGAGCACTCGCTGGCCAAGGTGCCGGTGCTGCTGGTGGCGGGCAAGAAGGAGGCGGCGGAATCCACCGTCTCCATCCGCCGCCTGGGCTCGCAGGCGCAGGAGAGCGCCATGCTCAACGCCGCCATCGCCACCCTGGTGGACGAGGCGGTGCCGCCGGACCTCAAGCGCAAGGCCCTGGCCGCCGCGGCGGAGTGACAGGACCCGGCGCGGCATCTTCAAAGGATGCCGCGCCGGCCATCCACCCGGTGACCCCTACTTCCTCAGGCTGGCGAAATAGGCCGCCAGATCGAGCGCCTGCTGGCGGCTGAGATCGATGCTCGGCATCTGCGGATGGGGCTTCAGCAGCCGGAAGGCCAGCCACGAGGGGGTCAGCTCATCGCCCCGCGCGGCGGCGATGGAGGAGAAGGAGGGCGCATCGCTCTGCGCCTGCGTCGCCGTGGCGCCGTTCACCACATGGCAGCTCGAGCACCAGCGCTCCGCCATCGCCTGCCCGGCCGCGGCATCGCCGGTGCTCGCCGCCTCGGCCGTGCCGCCGCCCAAGGTGGCCGCACCGGCCGTGGCCAGCAGCAGGGCTGCGAGGGCGACGGCGCGGGAGAGGCGCGCGCCGGAGGGGTGCTGATCTTGGGCGGTACCGTTCGGATTGCGGCTTTTCGGGATGGAACGCACGAGCCTTGCCTTTCACGGGGCGATGGGGAGGAGGAGACCTCGCCGGAAGAGAGGAAGCGTCAGCCGATCGTTACCGGCGCCTGCGCTACTCGTCGGCCTGGTCGCTCTGATCGGTCTGGTTGCTGGGCTTGGTGGTCTGCTTGGTCTGGCTGTTCTGCCCCACCAGCACCTCGACGTCCTGGTCCTTGCCCGGCTCGGCCTTGAACTCGCGGCTGAAGGTCTTGCCGTCGTTGCGCGCGATGGCGACGTAGTCGCCTTCGGTGAGCACGAAGGTGGGGAAGGCGCCGATGGATTCCTTGATGGTGTCGCCGCCGGGGGTGATCACGGTCCACTGGGTGTTGGCCTGGGCCTCGCCGCCCTTCTCCTTCACGAGGCGCATGGTGATCTGGGCGGCGCGGTGATGCATGGTGGCATCGGTGAGCTTGCCGGGCACCACGCTCACGTCGGCGCTGACCTGCGCGTTGGCGTCGCCATAGGTGGAAACCACGTGATAGGTGCCCTCGGGCAGGATCAGCACCTCGCCGGTGCCGGCGCCGCGATAATAGGGCTGGCTCGAGGCGCGCCCCTCCAGGAACGAGCCTTCGAAGATGTCGAAGGTCACCTTCTGTCCGGGAATGGCCTTGTTGACCACGTCGGCCTTGAGGCGCAGGCCCCCGGCGGGCATGGCGAACGCCTCGCGGCGCGAGACCGGGCCGAGCTGCACGCGCTGCGCCGTGGTGGCGAGGCCGTAGCTGATGTGAACGATGTAGCCGCCCGGCGACAGGAAGAAGACCGGCGCCGCCTCGCTGCTCTCGGCCACCAGAGGAAAGGCGCCGGTGCTCTCCGGCTTGTCGGCGAACACCCGCCAGGACAGGCCGCGCTGAATGGACGGCCCCTCGCTGCCGTAGCGGGCGAACACCGCCAGCGCCGCCTTGCCGGGCGGCGGCACCGGCAGCACGCTGTGGGGCTCTCGCCCCTGCCCCGGCAGACCGGCGGGCGGAGCCGGCTCGGACGGTGGAAGCAGCGCATTCCCCGGGAACGACGGGGCGGCGGGCGGCGCCGCGAACGGCCCGGCCTGCGGCACCGCGCCCTGCGGCCCGGCGAAGCCGAGGCCCTGCGCGCCGGCACCGCCGGGAGCCGCAAGCCCCACCACCACGAGCGCCGCCAGCGCGGCACCGCGCAGCCGGCCGGCCCCGCGCCGGCGCGGATCGCGAGCGGCGGGCGGCCGGTGAAACAGGCGTTCGACGCAGATCATGCGTATCAGGTGCACAAAATTGTAGGCGGATTCAAGTCGCCGCAGCGGCACCTGCCGGGCGCGCCTCGAACGGCGGAGGCCTCTTGAGCTTTGCCGCCATCGGTGCGATGCCCCATCCCAATCAATCCGTCGCGGCCGCCGCCTGCCGGCCCGCCCCCTTTTCGCGAAAGCCCCGCCCATGCCCGACGCCCTCGACCTGCTGAAGACCCGCCGCTCCTCGCGCATCATCGACCTGAAGGAGCCCGGCCCGGGCCCGGCCGACCTCGAAACCATCCTCACCATCGCCTCGCGGGTGCCGGACCACGGCAAGCTCGCGCCCTGGCGATTCATCGTGTTCGAGGGCGAGGGGCGGGCGAAGGCCGGCGCCCTGTTCGCCGAGATCGTCGCGAAGAAAGATCCCGAGGCCACGGAGAAGCGCCTGGAAGAGGAGCGCAACCGCTTCCTGCGGGTGCCCCTCGTGGTGGCGGTGGTCTCGTCCGCCGCGCCGCACGTGAAGATCCCCGAGTGGGAGCAGGTGATGTCGGCGGCCGCCGCGTGCCAGAACATGCTGGTGGCCGCGCTGGCGCTGGGCTACGGCGCCACCTGGATCAGCGAATGGCCGACCTACGACGCCGATGCCCGCGCCGCCCTCGGCCTTGCCGAGCATGAGCGCGTGGCGGGCTTCATCTACATGGGCACCCCGGCCCAGCCGCTGGAGGATCGCCCGCGCCCGGCGCTGTCGGATGTGGTGACCCGCTTCTGACCTCTCTCACACCCCCGGCGCGGCTCCCGAAGGGGCCGGGCCGGCGGCGAGAACGGGCAGCCGTGCCGCCAGCGTGCCGATCTCGCCGGCATCGATGATCACCACCCGCTTGTTGGGGTCGAGCCGAGCCAGCCAGTGGGTGGCGAGGCGCGCGTAGATCTTGTCGCGGATGAAGTCGAACTTGTCGTCGGCGGAGCAGAGCGTGCCGCCCAGGAAGCTCTTCAGCTCGGCATCGATGATCTCGCCGAGAACCGTGAGATTGCGGCCGAAGTCAAAGATCACCGGCAAGGCGGCGCCATCGCGCAGGGCAACGAAGCCGGTGCGCCGCGCCGCCGCGATATGGCGCTCGTCGAGCGTCACGTTCAGGTCGCGGGCGACGCGCGCCGCCATCTGACGGCTGTACAGCTCGGTATCGATGCAGATGCCGAAGGTGGGCTTGATGACCACCACCCAATCGGATGTGCTGTCGAGCAGCGGGGCGAGGAAATTCTTCCAGTAGCCGTCGCACATGGCGCTCACCAGCGCCTTGCGCCGCGGGCAGATGACGATGACGAAGGCGATGGACGCCGTCAGCGCCGCCCAGAACATGGAGCGCAGCGTATCGTCGAACTGGTGGCCGAGATTCACCTGCTGGTCCACATAGAGCAGCACCAGCGACACCTGAGGGACGAAGGTGGACGTCAGCGTGTTGAGAAACGGGACCGCGGTGTAGATCAGTCCGACGATGGACAGGAGGGAGATCGCCACCCAGAGGCTGCGCTGGAGCGAGAACAGCTCCGCCAGCCAGCACGCCGTCTTCCATATGCGCATGGTGCCCCGCCCCCGCATCATCCCGCCCCAGGGAGGCACCATTGTGCACCCCGGCGGCCGAGGCTTGCAAAGCGGCACCCTGTCCCGAAGCGGCCGCGACCGCTCTTATGGGCGGGCCAATCCTGTACGCGCCGCGACCGCCCTCACGGGCGGGCCAATCCTACGTGCCGCGACCGCCCTCACGGGCGGGCGCGGTAGCACCCCGCCAGATGGTCGTCCACCAGGCCGCAGGCCTGCATGGCCGCATAGACGATGGTCGGGCCGCAGAATTTGAAGCCGAGCCCCTTCAACCGCTTGGAGAGGGCGCGGGATTCGGCGGTCTCGGCCGCAATGTCGGCCAGCCGCGCGGGGCGGTTGACCCGCACCTCGCCGCCCACCGCCTCCCACATGAGATCGGAGAAGCGGATGCCGTTCTCCTGAAGGTCGAGATAGGCGCGGGCGGAGAGCACGGCGCCCTCGATCTTCGCCCGGTTGCGCACGATGCCGGCGTCGGCCATCAGCGCCTCCACCTTGGCGGCGTCGTAGCGGGCGATGCGCTCGGGGTCGAAGCCGTCGAAGGCGCGGCGGAAGTTGTCCCGCTTGCGCAGGATGGTGATCCAGGCGAGCCCCGCCTGGAAGCCGTCGAGCAGCAGCTTCTCGAAGAGGGCGCGGCTGTCGCGCTCCTCCACGCCCCATTCGGTGTCGTGATAGGCCATGTAGAGCGGATCGCTGCCGCACCAGCGGCAGCGCCAGAGGCCGTCCGCATGGCGCGTGCATCCGCCCTCCGCCGCAGCCTGCGCCACCTCGCTCATGACGGAGAGAACGCCGTCACTTGCGCTCCCAATCCATGGAGAAGGTGGCCCACGGCGGCAGGCGCAGCTCGACGTCGATGTCGCCCGCCTTCAGCGGCACGCCATCGGTGCGGGCGTCGAATGCGCGGTCGATGCGCACCATGGCGATGCCCTGCCCGCCGGCCACCGAGGAGATGCGGCCCACGCTCTTCTCCCCCGCCATGATCTCCACCCCCGTCTCGGGCGTCTTGGCGAACACCGCCTCCACCGCGCGGTTGCGGGCGGTGGAGCGGTACTGCATGCGGCTCACCACCTCCTGGCCCACGAAGCAGCCCTTCTTGAAGTCCACGCCGTTGAGCTGGTCCATGTCGGCTTCGTGGGGGAAGGTCTCGTTGTAGGCGAAGTCGGCGCCGCCGGTGGGCACCGCGAGGGCGATGCGGTGCGCGTCATAGGCCGCGAGGTCGCCGCCGATGGCCTGCGCCTCGGCGAGCGGCAGCACCGCGCGCTGGCCCAGCGTCTCGACCCGCGGGTCGGCGAAGACCTGCGCGCCGGCCGGGCCAGGATCGCCGCCGAACACCGCCGCCACCGCCATGTCGTCGAGCGCGTCGAACTGCACCTTGGCGCGCAGCCGATGGAACAGCAGGCGCTTCTTCAGGTCCTCGGCCCGCTCCCTGGGGGCGTCGATGAGGAAGCTGTCCTCGCCTTCCCCGTAGACCAGGAAATCGGAGATGATCTTGCCCTGCGGGGTGAGCAGCGCGCCGAAGCGCGAGCCGCCCACCTCCAGCGTCTCGATGTTGCAGGTGACGAGGTGGTGCAGGAACGAGCGGGCGTCTAGGCCCTTGGCACGAATGAGCGCACGATCGGTCAAATGAACGACGGGCATGGGACCGTCCTTGTGTGAAATAAAATGAAAGCCTAAAGCGCAAGGAAGATCCCCTCAAGAGCGAGTGTCCGTCCATGGCGCAAACTCCGGCCCAAACCTTCGATCTGGTGCTGAAAGGTGGCACGGCGGTCACGCCCGCGGGCATCGGCCGGTGCGACATCGGGGTGAAGGACGGACGCATCACCGCCCTCGGCACGGTGGCGAAGACCAAGGCCAAGAAGGTTGTGGACGCCACCGGCCTGCACATCCTGCCCGGGGTCATCGACACCCAGGTGCATTTCCGCGAGCCGGGGGTGGAATACAAGGAGGATCTGGAGACCGGCTCGCGCGCCGCCGTCATGGGCGGGGTGACGGGGGTCTTCGAGATGCCCAACACCAAGCCCGCCACCACCACCGCCGAGGCCCTGGCCGACAAGGTGAAGCGCGGCACCGGGCGGATGCATTGCGACTTCGCCTTCTACGTGGGCGGCACCCACGAGAACGTGGCCGACCTGCCGGAGCTGGAGCGCCTGCCGGGCGCGGCGGGGGTGAAGGTGTTCATCGGCTCGTCCACCGGCACGCTGCTGGTGGCGGACGACCAGGGCATCCGCCGCATCCTGAAAGCCATCTCGCGCCGCGCCGCCTTCCATTGCGAGGACGAGCCGCGCCTCTTGGAACGCAAGGTGATGCAGGTGACGGGCGATCCCTCCACCCATCCCAACTGGCGCGACGAGGAGGCGGCGCTCATCGCCACCCGCCGGCTCATCACACTGGCGCGGGAGACCGGCAAGCGGGTCCACGTGCTGCATGTGAGCACCGCCGACGAGATGAAGCTCCTGGCGGGCGCCAAGGATGTGGCCACGGTGGAGGTGACGCCCCATCACCTCACCCTGGTGGCGCCGGACTGCTACCAGCGTCTCGGCACCCTCGCCCAGATGAACCCGCCGGTGCGCACCGCCCGCCACCGCGAAGGCCTGTGGCGCGCCATCGCCGACGGGGTGGTGGACGTGATCGGTTCCGACCACGCGCCCCACACGCTGGAAGAGAAGGCCAAGCCCTATCCCGAGAGCCCCTCGGGCATGACCGGCGTTCAGACGCTTGTGCCTTTGCTGCTCGACAAGGTGGCCTCGCGCCAGCTCTCGCTGGAGCGCTTCGTGGACCTCACCAGCGCCGGGCCGGCGCGGATCTTCAACATCGCCTGCAAGGGCCGCATCGCGCTCGGCTACGACGCCGACTTCACCGTGGTGGACCTAAAGCGCACCATGACCATCACCAACGACTGGATCGCCTCGCGCTCCCAATGGACCCCCTATGACGGGGTGGAGGTCACCGGCTGGCCGGTGGGCACCTTCGTGCGCGGCGCCCGGGTGATGTGGGAGGGCGAGCTCACCACCCCTTCCACCGGCCGGCCCATCAGCTTCCTGGAGACGCTGGCGCCGCGCTTCGACCTTTAGGCCGGCGCAGGCGGGCACGGCGCGGCGCGGTTCGCCGCAGCCGGCCGATGCGGGGTTCCATCGCCGCCTTCCTGTGCGATAGTCCGGAGCGAGCCGGATTTCTGCATTGCCACCGAGCGGGGAAGCCATGGCGCGTGTCGTCGATCCGTTCCTGAAGGTCTCCTCGCCGCGCATCTTCCTGGTGCGGATGCTCGTGTTCCTCGCCCTGTGCGCGGCGCTGGCGGCGGTGCTCTACCAGCAGATCGTCTCGGCCTTCCTCAACAATCCGGGACTCAACGGCGTCATCTTCGGCGTGCTGGCGGTGGGCATCATCCTCGCCATCCGTCAGGTGGCGCGGCTGTTTCCCGAGGTGGATTGGGTGAATTCCTTCCGCCTCGCCGATCCCGGGCTCGCCGTGGCGAGCCCGCCGGTGCTGCTGGCGCCCATGGCGGCGCTGCTCGGCGACCGTATCGGCCGCATGGCCATCTCCCAGTCCACCATGCGCTCGATCCTCGATTCGATCGGAACGCGCCTGGACGAGAGCCGCGAGCTGGCGCGCTACCTCACCGGCCTGCTCGTCTTCCTCGGCCTGCTCGGCACCTTCTGGGGCCTGCTGGAGACGGTCTCCTCCATCGGCACGGTCATCAAGGCGCTGCAGGTGGGGCCCGATGCCGGCTCGGTGTTCGAGGATCTCAAGAACGGCCTCGCCGCGCCGCTCGGCGGCATGGGCACGGCCTTCTCCTCCTCCCTGTTCGGCCTGTCGGGATCGCTGGTGCTGGGCTTCCTCGACCTGCAGGCGGGGCAGGCGCAGAACCGCTTCTACACCGATCTGGAGGACTGGCTCTCCACCACCGTGCGCGACATCGACGCCAATCTCGCCGGTCTGGCCACGCCGCCGGGGCCGGCCGCCGAGCGCCGCCTCGCCGCGACCGCCCAGCCCTCGCCGCCCCTCGCTTTGCCCCCGCCCGCCCCGGCCGACGCCGGGGCCCTCATCGCCGCCATGGGCCGGCTGGAGAAGGCCATGGGTGAAGCCGGCTCGCAGCGGGTCACCACCGCCATGGCGCAGCTTGCCGAGAGCCTCCAGGGCCTCGTCACCCACATGCGCTCCGAGCAGGCGCTCATGAAGGAGATGATCGAGGTGCAGGGCGGCCAGCAGCAGGAGCTGCGCGCCCTCATCGAGAAGCTCGACGAGGCGGCCGGCATCGAGATGGACGAACGGAAGGCCTGACGCCATGGCCCTCGGACGGCGCGGCCGCGACCGCGGCATCGACTACTGGCCCGGCTTCGTGGATGCGCTGTCCACGCTGCTGATGGTGTTCGTCTTCCTGCTGTCGGTGTTCGCGCTGACCCAGTTCTTCCTGACCCAGGAGATGACGGGCAAGAACTCCATGCTGCAGCGCCTGCAGGCGCAGATCCGCCAGCTCACCGACCTGCTGGCGCTGGAGAAGGTCTCCGGCCAGACCACCGCGGGCGAGATGGCGGCCCTGCGCGCGAGCCTCGACGCCACCTCCGCCGAGCGTGACCGGCTGCGCGCCGACGCCGCCCGCCTGCCCGCCGTTCCCGCCGTGCCGGACACCTCGCGGGAGGACGCGCTCTCGCGCGAGGCGGCGCTGCAGAAGGACGCCACCGCGAGCGCCCTCGCCCAGGTGGAATTGCTCAACGAGCAGATCGCCGCCCTGCGCCGGCAGATGGCTGCCCTCGAGGAGGCGCTCAACGCCTCCGAGACGCGCAATACGGAGAGCCAGAGCCGGATCACCGATCTCGGCCGCCGCCTCAACGTCGCGCTGGCGCAGCGGGTGCAGGAGCTGAACCGCTTCCGCTCCGAATTCTTCGGCCGCCTCCGCGAGATCCTCGGCAACCGGCCGGACGTGCGCATCGAGGGGGACCGCTTCGTGTTCCAGTCGGAGGTGTTCTTCGACCAGGGTTCGGCCACCCCGCGCCCGGAGGCCACCACCGCCCTCGACAAGCTGGCCGGCGCCATCCTCCAGCTCGAAAAGGAAATCCCGCCCGACATCGACTGGGCGCTCAGGGTAGACGGGCACACCGACAACCGCCCCATCGCCACGCCGCAGTTTCCCTCCAACTGGGAGTTGTCGGCCGCCCGCGCCATCGCGGTGGTGCAGTATCTGGTGGCGAAAGGGGTGAGCCCGCGCCACCTGATCGCCGCCGGCTTCGGCGAATACCAGCCCGTGGACACCTCCGGCACCGAGGCCGCCGCCGCCCGCAACCGCCGCATCGAATTGAAATTGACGGAGCGCTGAGGCGCCTCTTTCATGGATGCCCCGCCGGCGGGACAGCGCGCCGCGCCTTGCTGATTCGGATGCCCGCCATGGCCTCGTCGCCCGCTCCCTCGCCCCACGCCCCGCCGGACGCGGCCCCCTTCCGGCTCGACGATTTCGCCCCGGCGAACCTCGACGAGATGGGCGACATGTGGGTGGCGAGCTGGAACCGGACTTTGCCGGAGATCGATTTCGAGACCCGCCGCGCCTGGCTCTACGAGCACCTGCAGAAGCTCGCGGCCGATGGGGCGCTGATCCGCGTCGCGCGGCCGGGCGGCGCCGGGACGATCGCCGGCTTCGTCACCATCCATCCCGGCACCGGCTATCTCAACCAGCTCGCGGTCGCCCCGGCCTTCTGGGGCAAGGGCCTCGCCGAGGCGCTGATGGCGGAGGCCAAGCGCCTGTCGCCGCGCCTCGTGGCGCTGGACGTCAACAAGGACAATCCGCGCGCCATCGCCTTCTATGAGAAGCAGGGGCTCGTCATCACCGGCGAGGGCAGCAACCCGCTGTCCGACCGGCCCATCTACCGCATGGAGTGGGTCCCGGCGGCCGCTTGAGGCTCAGCGCCGCGCCTCAGCCGGCGGCGCCGGTGAACTGGAGCGCCGCAAGGCGGGCATAAAGGCCGCCCTTCGCCACCAGCTCGGCATGGGTGCCTTCGTCGACGATGCGCCCGGCCTCCATCACCAGGATGCGGTCGGCCGACTGCACCGTGGCGAGGCGATGGGCGATGACGAGGGTGGTGCGCCCTTCCATGGAACGCTCCAGGGCCGTCTGCACCAGGGTCTCGCTTTCCGCATCGAGGGCGCTGGTCGCCTCGTCGAGCAGCAGGATGGGCGCGGCGCGCAGGATGGCGCGGGCGATGACGATGCGCTGGCGCTGGCCGCCGGAGAGGGTGACCCCGCGCTCGCCCACCATGGAATCCCAGCCCTGCGGCAGGCGGGCGACGAACTCGTCCACCAGAGCGGCGCGGCCGGCGGCCTCCACTTCGGCGTCGGTCGCCTCGGGCCGGGCGAGGCGGATGTTGGCGCGCACCGTGTCGGCGAAGATCGCCACCTCCTGCGGCACCAGCGCGATCTGATGGCGCACCGCCACCGGATCGCAATCGAGGATGTTGGTCTGATCCAGCAGGATGCGTCCGCCGGAGGGGTCGTAGAAGCGCTCCAGCAATTGGAACACGGTACTCTTGCCGGCCCCGGACGGGCCCACCAGCGCCACCCGCTCGCCGGGCCTGATGGCGAAGGACACCTTGTCCAGCGAAGCCACCTCCGGCCGGGTCGGATAGGAGAAGCTGACCTGATCGAAGGCGATGGCGCCGGAGACCCGCGCCGGCAGCACCACGGGGCGGGCCGGCGCCTTCACCTGCGGCTCTTCCTTCAGCAGTTCACCGATGCGCCCGGCGGCGCCGGCGGCGGAGGCCACCTCGCCCCAGGTCTGGGAGAGATCGCCCAGCGAGGAGGCGGCGAGCACCGCATAGAGCACGAACTGGCTGAGCTGGCCGCCGCTCATGGTGCCGTTCAGCACCGACTGGGCGCCCACCCACAGCACCCCGACGATGCTGGCGAACACCATGAAGATGGCCACCGCAGTCAGAAGCGCGCGGGCGCGCATGGCGTCGCGGGCCGCCTCGAAGGCGCGCTCCACCGCATCGGCGAAGCGGGTGCGGGCGGCCCCTTCCGCGCTCGACGCCTGCAGCGCCCGCATGGCGCCGATGGCCTCGGAGGCGTAAGCGGAGGCATCCGCCAGCGTGTCCTGCGCAGTGCGCGAGCGGGTGCGCACCTTGCGGCCCGAGGCCACCAGCGGCAGCACGATGACGGGAATGGCGATGAGCACGAGGCCCGACAGGCGCGGGCTCGTCACCACCATCATGACGATGGAGCCGAGGCACAGGACGATGTTGCGCAGCGCCGTCGAGGCCGAGGCGCCGACCGCCGCCTTGATCTGGGTGGTGTCGGCGGTGAGCCGCGAGGTCAGCTCGCCGGAGCGGGCGGAATCGAAGAACGCGCCATCGAGGGTGACGAGGCGGGAGAACACCTTCTCGCGCAGGTCCGCCACCACCCGCTCGCCCAGGGTGTTCACGAGGTAGTAGCGCGCCGCCGAGGCCAGCGCGAGCACCCCCACCACGCCCACCATGACGAGGAAATAGCGGTCGATGATCCCCCGGTGCCCCTGATCGAAGCCGAAATCGATCATCCGCCGCACCGCCAGCGGCAGCGCCAGCGTGGCGAGGGCCGCGGTCAAGATGGCGAGGAGGGCCGCCGCGACCCGTCCGCCATAAGGCGAAAGGTACGGCCACAGGCCCTTCAAAGGGGTAAGATCGCGGCGCGCCTTCTTGGGGGCGGCGCCGGCGGGGAGTTCGGTGGCAAGGTCGGCTTGTGTCAACGCATCTACTCGGCTATAGACCCGCCACTTCCGTCAGGAACCGAATTTGACCGCTGCGGGGCTCGGCCAACGGGCTCGGCGAGGCGAAGAGGATTTAAAAATGAAGTCCGACATCCACCCTGATTACCACTTCATCAAGGTGCTCATGACCGACGGCTCGGAGTACACGACCCGGTCGACCTACGGCAAGGAGGGCGACACCCTCCAGCTCGACATCGATCCGCGCACCCATCCCGCGTGGACCGGCGGCAACCAGCAGATCATGGACCGCGGCGGGCGCGTTTCTCGCTTTAAGAACAAGTTCGGCGGCCTGCTGAAGGGCTGATCCCGGGCGGCTTGCCGGGCGCCGGGCTTTCCTAGGGAAGCTGCGCGGGTGAGTCGCAGGATCTGACCTTGGGGCGGGTGAGCGGAAGCGGGGCCGTGGCGAGCGCCTTGGGGCGCTGCCGCGGCCGTTTTCGTTGGGCCGGACGGCAGCGCTCACGCTGGCGGGCGCCCCGAGGCGCCGAGCATGGGCACGGCGCGCCCCGGGGCGCGTGCCCCGGCCTTGCCTAGAATTTGAACGCCGCATCGGCTGCCGCGCGGGAGGCCTGCTTGGCGGCGAGGGCCGCCTCCAGCCGCGCGATCTCCGCCCTGAGCTGGGCGATGTGCTCTGCGATCTCGTCCACCGACAAAGTGGAGATATCCGCACCCACGGTCAGGCCCGCAGGCGGCAGTGCTGGGCGTTCCTCTTCCATCGGCGCCTCCCTGGCTTCCAAACCCGATCCCGTCTTCCAACGGTGCGCGGCACAGGATATTCCACGGCGACCATCCGCCCCCGTCCGCGCGAGCCCTATTTTGCCCCTCCCGCACTGCGTTAAAAAGGGGGCCTGACCGGCCGCACCCGCATCGGAGTCCCGCCATGACCGCCCTGCCCGCCACCATGATCACCATCGCCATATCGGAGCCCGGCGGCCCCGATGTCCTGACGGATATCCAGCGGCCAGTGCCCGCCCCCGCTCCCGGCGAGGTGCTGATCGAGGTCGCGGCCGCCGGCGTGAACCGGCCCGACGTGATGCAGCGCCGCGGCCTTTATCCGCCGCCGCCCGGCGCCTCGGACATTCCGGGCCTGGAGATCGCCGGGACCGTGGTGGCGCTGGGCGAGGGCGCGGCGCGCTACAAGATCGGCGACGCCGTGTGCGCCCTCGTCACCGGCGGCGGCTATGCGCACTATTGCCCGGCGGCGGAAGCCACCACCCTGCCCATCCCCGCCGGACTCACCATGGCCCAGGCGGCCGCGCTGCCGGAGACGGTCTTCACCGTCTGGAGCAACGTGTTCGACCGCGGCCGGCTGAAGGCGGGGGAGACCCTGCTGGTGCATGGCGGCACCAGCGGCATCGGCACCACCGCCATCCAGCTCGCCAAGGCGCTGGGCGCGCGCGTCATCACTACCGCCGGCTCGGATGAGAAATGCGCCGCCTGCCGCGAGCTCGGGGCGGATGTCGCCATCAACTACAAGACCACCGATTTCGTCCCCGAGGTGAAGAGCGCCACCGGCAGCAAGGGCGCCGACGTGATCCTCGACATCATCGGCGGCAGCTACATCCAGAAGAACTATGATGCCGCCGCGATGGACGGGCGCATCGTGCAGATCGCCTTCCAGGAAGGGTCCAAGGTGCAGGTGGACTTCATGCGCCTCATGCTGAAGCGCCTGACCCACACCGGCTCGACCCTGCGCTCGCGCCCCGTGCCGGAAAAAGCGCTCATCGCCCAGGCGGTGGAGGCCACCGTGTGGCCGCTGGTGGCGGCCGGCAAGGTGCGCCCGGTGATGGACCAGACCTTCCCCCTGGTCGAGGCCGCCGCGGCCCATGCCCGCATCGAGGCCAGCGACCATATCGGCAAGGTCGTGCTCACCATGGGCTGAGGCCGGGCGCGGGCGCGAATCATCGCGCACCGGCCGCGACGTGCCCCACCAGCCGCGCGCGGCCGGTCCGGGGCCGGAGCGCGCGCCCGCGTTACCGCGCACATCCACCGCCAGGCCCACCTAACGTTGCGCCAATGGGAGGCATCGTCTTGCTCCCGCCATACCGCTTGGGCTACTGATTTTGACTCGTCCCGGGGGCAGACCGGGTGCGGAGACCAGACGTTGCGTTTCTTCATCATCGCCGCCCTCGCGCTGACCATGCTCGTGGGGCTTCTTCCGCTCCCGGCCGAGGCCATCGAGGCCATCGCCCTGCGCCGCGACTCCAAGGTCACGGACCTCCTGCCCGCGCTCGACCGCCAAGCCACCGATACCGGCCGCTTCCAGCTCTCCACCGCGCCCGACGCGGAGGGCGTGGTGCGGCGCATCGAGGTGCCCACCTCCGACGGGCGCAATCACGGCGAATGGGGCGCCTTCGCCATCACCAACAACACGGACGAGCAGATCGACCGGCTGGTGGTCGCCCCCTACTACCGCATGGTGGGCTCCGGCTTCTTCTGGCCCGACCTCGGCAACCGGCGCATCCTGACCCTCACGCCGAGCCAGGGCTTCAAGCCGGAGCGCCAGAAATCCCCCGACGCCGACGTGTTCCTCATCACGCTCGATCCCGGCTCCACCGTCACCTTCGCCGCCGAGATGGCGGGGCCGAACCTGCCCCAGCTCTATCTGTGGGAGCCCGAGGCCTACAAGGACCGGGTGAATTCCTTCACCCTCTACCACGGCATCGTCATCGGCATCGCCGCGCTGCTCGCCCTGTTCCTCACGATCCTGTTCGTGGTGAAGGGCTCGGTGATGTTCCCCGCCGCCGCCGCGCTCGCCTGGGCGGTGCTGGGCTATATCGGGCTCGACTTCGCCTTCTGGTCGAAGGTGTTCGGCCTCTCGCCCATCGCCGAGCAGTTCTGGCGGGCCTCGGGCGAGGCGATCCTGACCGCGACGCTGCTGGTCTTCCTGTTCGCCTATCTCAACCTCAACCGCTGGCACGTGCGCTACGTGCATGTGGCGGCGGCCTGGCTCACCTTCCTCGGCGCCCTGGTGCTGGTGGCGCTGCTCGACGCGCCGGTGGCGGCGGGCATCGCCCGCCTATCGCTGCTCATCGTGGCGCTGGGCGGGCTTGGCGTCGTGCTGTGGCTGTCCCAGCACGGCTACGACCGCGCCGTGCTCATCATCCCCACCTGGTCGCTGCTGGTGGTGTGGGTGCTGATGGCGGGCTTCGCGGTGGCAGGGTTCGCCACCAATGATCTCGCCGCGCCGGCGCTCTCGGGCGGCCTCGTGCTGATCGTCATGCTGATCGGCTTCACGGTGATGCAGCACGCCTTCGCCGGCATCGGCGGGATCCAGGGCTCGGCCTCGGAACTGGAGCGCCGGGCGCTCGCCTTCGCCGGCTCCGGCCTGATGGTGTGGGACTGGGACGTGGACACCGACCGCATCTTCACCTCGCCCGAGGCGGAGGAGATCCTCGGCCTCAAGCGCCATTCGCTGGAGACCGAGGCCGCCGGCTGGCTGGAGGTGCTCCACCCCGCCGACCGCGACCGCTTCCGCGCCACCCTCGACGGCATCATCGACCAGCGCCGCGGCCGCATCGACCAGGATTTCCGCCTGCGCGCGGTGGATGGCCACTATCTCACCTTCAACCTGAAGGCCCGCCCGGTGGTGGGCGCCGACGGCGAGGTGGTGCGCTGCATTGGCACGCTCACCGACGTCACCGGCGAGCGCATCGCCGCCGAGCGCCTGCTGCACGACGCGGTGCGCGACAACCTCACCGGCCTGCCCAACCGCGAACTGTTCCTCGACCGCCTCGACCAGGCGCTCACCCTCGCCCGCCTCGACGAGCGGGTGAAGCCCACCTTGATGCTCATCGACATCGACCGCTTCAAGCAGATCAACATGCAGGTGGGCATGGCGGTGAGCGATTCCATCCTGCTCACGGTGGCGCGGCGCCTCACCCGCCTATTGAAGCCGCAGGACACGCTGGCGCGCGTCTCGGGCGACCAGTTCGGCATGATCCTGATGTCCGAGCGCGACCCCGAGCGCATCACCACCTTCGCCGATACCCTGCGCCGCTCGCTGCGCGCGCCCATCACCTTCGCGGAGAAGGAGGTGTTCGTCACCGCCTCCATCGGCCTCGTGCTGTCGGGCCCCGAGCCCATGAAGCGTGACGACATGCTGAAGGATGCCGAGCTTGCCATGCATTATGCCAAGCGCATCGGCGGCGACCGCATCGAGGTGTTCCGCCCCGCCATGCGCCAGCAGAAGGTGGGCCGCCGCGCCATCGAGGCCGAGCTGAAGCAGGCCCTCGAACGGGAAGAGATCTCCCTGCGCTTCCAGCCCATCGTCCGGCTCGGCGACCGGGCCATCGGCGGCTTCGAGGCGTTCCTGAGCTGGCGGCACCCGCTCCACGGCGAGCTGGCGGCGGCGGATTTCCTGAGCCTTGCCGAGGAGACCGGGCTCATCCTCGACCTCGGCCTGTTCATGCTGGACGGCGCGGCGCGCCAGCTCAGCCAGTGGCAGCGCATGCTCAAGGTGGATCCGCCGCTGTTCATCACCGTGAACGTCTCCTCGCGCCAGCTCCTGCGGCACGACCTGATCCAGGACCTGAAGGCGGTGCTGGCCCGCCACGCGGTGGTGCCCCACTCGCTGAAGCTCGAGGTGAAGGAATCCCTCGCGATGGAGAATCCCGAATATGCGGCGGTGGTGCTGAACCGCATGCGGGAGTTCGGCGCGGGCCTCTGCCTGAACGACTTCGGCACCGGCTATTCGTCCCTCGCCTATCTGCAGCGCTTCCCCTTCGACACCATCAAGATCAACCAGAGCTTCGTGCGCGACAGCGCCAAGGGGCCGGCGCGGGCCGCCCGGCCGGTGATCGTCGGCTCCCTGGTGGCGCTCGCCCACGACCTCGGCATGGATGTGATCGCCGACGGGCTGGAGCGCGAGAGCGAGGGGCAGGAGATGACCGACTTCGGCTGCGAATACGCCCAGGGCGTGCTGTTCGGCGAGCCCCTCAGCGCCGAGGAATGCCGCGCCCTCATCGAGCCCGCGCCCCAGCCCGCGCCAAAGAAGAAGCAGCGCATCGGCGCCGGAGGATAAGGCTCAGGACGCGCGGCCGGGAGGCCCCGCCGAGGACGCTTGAAAGACGCAGGAATGCTGCCCCCCGATGCCCTCTCCCGCATTGTCATCATCGGCAACAGCGGCGCCGGCAAGAGCTGGCTGGCCGAGCACCTCGCCCAGCGCCTGAACCTGCCCGCGCTCGACCTCGACACCATCCATTGGGAGCCCGGCGCCTACGGCCGGATGCGCGAGCAGGAAGTGGCGCGCGCCATGGTGCGCGAGGCCGCCGCCGGGGAGCGATGGATCATCGAGGGCATCCACGGCTGGCTCGCCTGGGCGGCGGTGCCGCGCGCCACGGCGCTGATCTGGAGCCGCATCCCGGTTGCCGAATGTCTCGACAACCTGCGCGGGCGCGGCCTCCGGCGCGGCGCCGATACGGCGGCCTTCGAGGCCCTCGTCGCCTGGGCGGGCGACTATGAGCGGCGGGTCTCCTCGACCTCCGATGCCGGCCACGCCGCGCTGTTCCAGGATTTCCTCGGCCCGAAGCTCATCCTGCGCTCGCGCGCGGAGATGGAGGCGCTGCTCGCATCGGTGCCCTGAGCTGAGACGCCGGCCCGCCTCAGGCGTGCCCGGCCTCGCTGGAGAGCATGCCGGGATCGATGCCCAGCTTGCGCAGGGCGTGGTCGTATTTGGTCTCGATCCGGTCGCCGAAGATCAGCTCCGCGTCGGCCGGGCAGTGCAGCCAGCCGTTGGCCTGGATCTCGGTTTCGAGCTGCCCCGGCGCCCATCCCGCATAGCCGAGCGCCAGCACCGCGCTGCGCGGCCCGGTGCCGCCGGCGATCGCCTTGAGGATGTCCAGGGTGGCGGTGAGGCAGATGTCGTCGTCGATGGGGAGCGTGGAATTCTCGACGAAATAGTCGGCCGAATGCAGCACGAAGCCGCGCCCCGTCTCCACCGGCCCGCCCTTGAGCACCTTGATGCTCTCCGCCTGGCGCGGCAGCAGGATGCGCTCGGAGGCGGGCACCACGTCGAGCTGCACGAGGAGATCGGCGAAGGCGATGTTTCCCGCCGGCTGGTTCAGCACGATGCCCATGGCGCCTTCGGACGAGTGGGCACACAGGTAGATCACCGTGCGCGCGAAGTTTTCATCGCGCATGGTCGGCATGGCGATGAGCATCTGCCCATCGAGAAAGTTCGACGCCCCTTCCGAGAAGGTTGGATCGTGGGTCGCGCTCATGGAAGCAAGCCTACCGCGCCAACCGGCTTTTGGGAATGCGCCTTTCACGGAGCGATGAGGCGCGGCACCGGAATCCGCGCCGCCGCGCCGGCCGGCGACGGCCACGTCACGGCCTTTTGCGCTACGGAACTTTCAGCGCACTTGGCAGCCGGGTGCGGAACCGGCTACGCGCTGATCCATGATGCGCGCTCCCCTCCCCTCCCCGCGCCGGCTGGCCGGTGCCCGAATGATCGCCCCGATGCTCGCCGGCCTCCTCACAGGCCTCGCCCTTCCCGCGACGGCGCGGGCCGGCCAGGCAGATCCGGTGGAGGTCGCGGGCGGCACGGTCCGCCTGCTGGTGGGGACGGTGACGGCAGAGCGCGCCACGGCCGGCATCGAGATCGACCTGCTGCCGCACTGGAAGACCTACTGGCGCTATCCGGGCGATGCCGGCGTGCCGCCGCACCTGTCCTTCGAGGGCTCCACCAACGTGAAGGCGGTGAAGATGGGCTGGCCCGCGCCCCGCCGCTTCACCGATGGGGATGCCACCTCCATCGGCTACAAGGGGCAGGTGATCTTTCCGCTGGATGTGACCCTGGCCGATCCCGCGCAGCCTGCCGTGCTCAACATCGGGCTCGATTTCGCGGTGTGCGAGGCGCTGTGCCTGCCGGCCAAGGCGGAGTTTTCCGCCCCGCTCCGGCCGGGCGCCGACGCCGCGGCGGACGCCAAGCTGGCCACCGCCCGCACCCGCGTGCCGGTGCCCCAGGCGCTCGGCGCCGATGCCCCGCTGGCGGTGCTGAAGGTGGCGCTGGAACCGCCGCTGGAGCCGCGCACCCTGGTCGTGGACGCGCGCGCGGCGAGCGCCTCGGCCGACCTCTTCGTCGAGGGGCCCACAACCGATTGGGCGCTGCCCCTGCCGCAGAAGACGGCGCTTGCGGACGGCATCACCCGCTTCACCCTGCCCCTCGAGGGCGTGCCCAAGGCGGCCGACGTGACCCGCTCCGCGCTCACCCTGACGCTGGTGGACGGGCCGCGCGCCGTGGTGACCGAGACGGTGCCCGCCATCGCGCCGACGCCGGCCGACGCCGGGATGAAATAGCCGCCGCGCCGCCGCCGGAGCGCTAACGCCGCGTCAGGCGATGATGTCGGGGAACAGCTGGTCTTCCAGATGGGAGATGCGGTCCTTGAGCTGCAGCTTGCGCTTCTTGAGGCGCTGCACCTGCAGCACGTCGGACCCGGAAACCGAGGTCAGGGCCTCGATGGCGACGTCGAGATCGCGATGTTCCTGCCGCAGCCTCTCCAGCAGGGTCTTCAACTCGCGCTCATCATCGGTGGTCATTCATCAACTCGCGTCTCGCAATCCATCGGGCGCCGGAGAGCGGCGGCCAGCCCCACCCGACTCCGCCGGTCGCCTTGATGGAACGACTATGGCACGGGCCTGCCGCACCGCAAGAGCGGTCCTTCGCGGAGACGGGATGAAATGTCCATCGACTCTTTGCCGCCTCCATGACAGTCTTTGCGGGTGAGCAGACTAAGGAGTGGCTTTGCATGTCCATCCAGTCGCATCTTGAGGAACTGAAGCGGCGCCATGCCGCGCTTCAGCAGCAGATCAAGTTCGAACTCACTCATCCCGCCGCCGACCCGTTCGTGGTGGCCGAACTCAAGAGAAAAAAGCTCGTCATCAAAGACGAAATCATGCGTCTGGGCAGCCCCACAACCATCCATTGACGAAGCCTCACGCCGGTCGCCGAACCGCTGGGTGCCAGCGGCGCGCGGCCGTGGCGGGTGTTTCGCCATGATCGGACGTGGTGGGCACGTGCCCGCGTCGTGATCCTGGCCGCGCCGGCTTTGGCGCGGTGCGCCTGAGCGCGCCCCGAAGGGGCGAATGCTCCGGGTGGAGGCGGGTTCGCCGGCTTGGCGTCTTGCGTTTGGGCGCAGGACGGGTAAAGCGGGCGGATGGCTCCCCCACTCGTACATCTTCAGGACGTCCATCTGCGCTTCGGCGCGACGCCCTTGCTCGACGGAGCGGAACTCGCGGTCTCGTCCGGCGACCGCCTGTGCCTCGTCGGGCGGAACGGCTCGGGCAAGTCCACGCTGCTCAAGGTGGCGGCGGGGCTCGTCCAGCCGGATTCCGGCAGCATCTTCGTGCAGCCGGGCGCGACCGTCCGCTACCTGCCGCAGGAACCCGACTTCTCCGGCTTCGCGACGACGCTCGCTTATGTGGAGGCCGGCCTCACCGAGGGCGACGACGCCTACCGCGCCCAATATCTCCTGGAACAGCTCGGCCTCACCGGCCGGGAGGATCCCGCGCACCTGTCCGGCGGCGAGGCGCGGCGCGCGGCGCTCGCCCGCGTCATCGCGCCCGAGCCCGACGTGCTGCTGCTGGACGAGCCCACCAACCATCTCGACCTTCCCGCCATCGAATGGCTGGAGAGCGAGCTCAAGGGGCTGAAATCCGCCATCGTGCTGATCAGTCACGATCGGCGCTTCCTCGAGACCCTCTCGCGCAGCACCATCTGGCTCGACCGCGGCATCACCCGGCGCCTGGAGCAGGGTTTCGCCGCGTTCGAGGCCTGGCGCGACGATGTTCTGGAGCAGGAGGAGACCGAGCGGCACAAGCTCGACCGCAAGATCGTGGCCGAGCTCGACTGGCTGCGCTACGGCGTCACCGCGCGGCGCAAGCGCAACGTGCGCCGCCTCGGCGACCTGCACGCCATGCGCAAGGACCGCCGTGAGGAGCGCCGCTCCCAGGGCAACGTGCGCCTCGCCGTCACCGATGCCGAGACCTCCGGCAAGCTGGTCATCGAGGCGAAGGACATCACCAAGGCGTTCGGCGACAACCAGGTGGTGCGGCCGTTCTCGACCCGCATCCTGCGCGGCGACCGCATCGGCATCGTCGGCCCCAACGGGGCGGGCAAGACCACCCTGCTGAAGATGCTCACCGGCGAGCTCACCCCCGACAGCGGCACGGTGAAGATCGGCACCAACCTCGAGATCGCCTCCCTCGACCAGAAGCGCGCCGCCCTCGACCCCTCCACCACCCTGCGCGACGCGCTCACCGGCGGCGGCTCGGACCAGGTGATGGTGGGCGGCACGCCCAAGCACGTGATGGGCTATCTGAAGGACTTCCTCTTCACGCCCGATCAGGCCAACACGCCGCTCAGCGTGCTCTCGGGCGGCGAGCGGGGCCGGCTGATGCTGGCCCGGGCGCTCGCCATGCCCGCCAACCTTCTGGTGCTGGACGAGCCCACCAACGACCTCGACCTGGAAACCCTCGACCTGCTGCAGGAGATGGTGGCCGACTTCTCCGGCACCGTGATCCTGGTGAGCCACGACCGCGACTTCCTCGACCGCACCGTGTCCTCGGTCATCGCGGCGGAGGGGGACGGGGTGTTCCGCGAATATGCCGGCGGCTATCAGGACATGGTGGCCCAGCGTGGCCACGGCGTCGTCGCCAAGGCGCCGCCGGCCAAGGCCAAGGGCCGCGACGGCAAGGCGGCCGAAGCCAGGGGCGAGGCCAATGGCGAGGCCGCGCCGTCAGCCAAAGAGAAGAAGCGCCTCTCCTTCGCCGAGCAGCATGCGCTGAAGACCCTGCCCGGGACCATGGACAAGCTGCGCAAGGAGATCGAGCGCCACGGCGTCACCCTCGCCGATCCCGCCCTTTACGGACGCGATCCGGCCACCTTCGAGAAGGCCTCGGCCGCCATCGCCAAGGCCCAGGGCGACCTCGACGCGGCGGAAGAGGAGTGGCTGCGCCTGGAGATCCTCAAGGAAGAGCTGGAGAGCTAGAGCGCTCCGAGCCCGCCTCGCACGCCGGGGCTGCGGGCGCGGGGCGATCCGGAGCGCGAGGCCCGTCGGACCGCGGCACGAGCTGCCGGGATCGGGCGCGCCCTGCGCCGCAGCTTCAGCCGCCGGATAGCCGTCCATGCCAATCCTCCACCGCCCCGCTGGCGAGGCGGCGCTCGGCGAGGCGGCGCCAGCCTTCCGGCAGGAGCGGCAGAGCGGCCATGGCGGCGAGCTCGTCGCGGTTCAGCATGTCCACATAGAGCAGGCGCCAGAGCCGGAGGATCGGCCAGTCCGGCAACCGCCTGTCGATCAGCACGAGGCTGTCGCCGGGCGCCACGGCCCCCTCCTGCAGCACGCGATAATACCAGCCGGTCCGCCCGCTACGCTGCACCCTGAGCGCCATGTCGGCGATCCCGAAGCGCTGGTTGAGTTTCCAGCAGGGCTGGCGGGCCTGGCTGACTTCGATCACCGCGCCGCCCAAGCGGAACACGTCGCCGATGGCGACGCCCGCCTCCGTGAGCCCGAGGGTGGACAGATTCTCCCCGAACGCGCCGGGCCGCGCCAGCAGCGGCTGGTCGCCGAGCTCGGCGGCCCAGGTGGCATAATGATCGAACGGATAATGGTGGACGGCCTTCTCCGGCCCGCCATGCACCCGCCGATCCGCCTGCGCGTCGCCGTCAAAGCCTTCCCGGCCGAGGTGGAGGGGGAAGGACACCGGCTCCTTGTGCATGCCGCTCGGCACCGCCTTGGGCCCGAGCGGACGCACGTCGCCGGTCAGCAGGCCGAGAAGCGGCAGGGGGGCGGAGAGCGGTGCATTCGGCGGCGGGGTCATCGGCGGCAGCGGCGCGGGGCCGGCATCGTTTGCGATCCTGGGATCAGAATAGGGCCGCCCGCCGGTCCTGGCGAGGGGAGCGACCAGGGATCCCCCGCCACCGAAGCGGAAACGGCGCGCCCCTGTCGCTGGAGAGGCTGACGCGGTGGGGCGAGGCAGCCGGAAGCTCCGCGGACGGGGACATCGGCGCGACCGATCCCCAAGACCACGCCCCTTCCCGGCCCGCCGTCCGCGCCAATCCGACGGACGCTTCCGGCCCGGGCATGTGCCCTGCCGGGATCCCCCGCTATTTCCGCAGCCCGGCGAGGACCTTGTCGACCCCCTGGATCGCCACCTTCACATTCACGTCGCGGCCGTCCTGCAGACGGAAGGTCACGGTGGCTTCGCCGTTGGCGGCGAGCTCCTTGGCGAAGGCCTCGTCATAGGGCGAGCTCGCCTCGCACTCGTTCGGCGTGCAGCGCTGATAGTCGAGCCGGCGCACGTTCTTGCCGAGAGTAACGTTGACGCCGTCACGGACCATCACGCCGGTGGGCGTGGTGAGCGCGATGGTCGGCACGTCCTTCCCGTCGCGCCCGAGGCGCCAGACCAGGACCACCCGATTGGACTTGGATTCGGCCACCCGCATGGTCGCCCAGCAGACCTTCTTTCCGGTCTTGGCGCCGGCGACGGGGGGCGCCTCCTGGCAGGTGAGCACCCACTGGTCGAAGCTGGTGGTCTCGGTCTTGACCGGCCCGGCGGGTGCCGCCGGCTGCGACTGCTGCGCCTGCGACGGCTCGGACTGCATCAGCGTCGCCGCAACGATTCCCAGCAAGCCGAGAAACACCGCCGAAGCAGCAACGAGCAGCGCGCCGAACTGGAAGGAAAAGGTCTTCGAGGTGCTCACCGACATCTCCGAGATCTGGCATCAGCGCACAAGAGGCATTCAGCAGGCCGGACGCTTAAGAAATCCTATCGTCCCGTCCCCGAAACAGGAAGCGGCGCGCTTTCGCACGCCGCTTCCACTTCAGCCGTGGAAGGCCGTGATCACCACTGGTAGCGCACACCGCCCTTGGCGCTGCCGGCCGTGTAGTCCTCGCCGAACTTGACAGCGCCGTTGACGAAGCTGTTCCAGCCGTTGTCCTTGCCGAAGGCGTTCAGCCCGACCGCGACCTCGCCGAAGGCCCCATCGAAATTGTCGATGGTGGTGAACGGCGTGCCCGGGTTGAAGATGGTGACCGCGTTGTCGCCGAGGAATTCATACCACAGGCGGGCGGTCACGCTGGCTTCGAGCCGGTAGGTGGCGGCGTCGTAGGCCTGGGCCCCGACCCGCGCGCCGATGCTGGCGCGCAGGCTGTCGTTGTTGCCGAAGTCGACCACGGTGCCGGGCACCAGAGCCAGGTCGTCGATGCTGGTGTTGACATAGCTCAGGGTGGCGAGGCCATCCACGAAGCCCGTCGAGCCCCACTTCATCAGGCGATAGCCGCTGTCGAGCACGAAGCCGAGGTTGGTCACGTCGGAGGACTGCCCGAAGTAGCCCGCGCTGGTCAGCGTGGACGCCGAGTAGTCCATGGACATGAAGTCCGCCTTGAACAGGGCATCGAAGAAGAAGGCGTCGTTCAGGTAGGTGGCATAGGCGCCGACCGTGCCGCCCGAGTAATCCGCCGTGGTGGGCGAATTGTCGAACTCGAGGTTGGAGGCCACATAGCCGCCCAGCACGCCGAACACGACCGCATCGTTGGTGGACCACACGCCTTCCTTGCCGAAGTCGGCGCCCGCCATGAAGCCGTAGACGTTCTGGCTGTAGCTGGTGTCGAAGCTGTAGGTGCGGCCGTAGGCGCTGATGCTGTCGGTCGCGTCCCGCGAGCCCCAGCTGCCGATCGCCTTGCCCCACACGCCGGGCGTCACGTTGCCCGGCGCGCCGGAGACGGTCTGGACGCCGGTCTTGGTGACGAGGGTCGTGGTGGTGCCCTGCAGGTAGGTGCGCAGGTCGGCCTGGCGGTCGAGCCACACGCCGGTGGTCTCCTGCCAGACGGTCTGGGCGCCGGTGACGAGCTTCGGCAGCTCGAACACCTCCTGGTCGGGCAGGCCGATCAGGTACTGGTCGTTGCCGATGACCGCGAGGTCATAGAAGAACAGGCCCTTGTCGATCACGCCGCCGAACTTGGAGCTGTAGTTGGCCGAGTCGGGGGAGATCACGAAGCTCGCCGTCTCGCCGACGTCCTTCTTGCCGAAGGTCACGCCGAGCGGATCGACCACATCCACCACCAGGATGCCCTGGAGGTTGAAGGCGCCGGCGCCCGCATTCACGTCATTGACCAGGATCTGGGTCTGGCCGGGGGTGACGAGACCGGCGATCTCATTGCCGCCGGCATCGAGGCCGCCCACCTTCAGCACGTCCGAGGTCGAGCCCGCCTTGCCGAGGAAGGTGTCCACCCCCAGCGTGCTCGCGCCGGAGCCGCTGAAGATGCCCGAGGTGTAGGTGACGTCGCGCTGCGCGTCGAACGGCAGATCCCCCGGCAGCTCGCCGTCGATCATCGACAGCGTCCCGGTGTTGTTGAACTCCTCCAGGCTGAAGAAGTTGGTGGTTTCCGCCACCGTGCCGCGCAGCGCGGTCTGCACCAGGCCGCCGTTGTTCACCCGATCGAAGCCGAGGCCGAAGTAGCTGCTCGCCGGCAGGCCCGCGGTGATCCAGGTTCCGTCGGGCAGGATGTTGAACACGTCGTCCTTGTTGGTGAGGCCGACGCGGCCGACGATGTCGCCGCTGTTGTCGATGGTGGTCTTGCCGCCGTCGGTGTCGATGACGATGTCGGCAGCCGCGGTGACGAGGTCGCCGTAGACCGCATAGGCGTTGGAGCTGACCAGCGCGTGCGGGCCGACGATCATGTTCGTGGCGTCGTCGCTGCGGACCGAGATCACCGCCTGGGACCAGGAGGTGCCGGCGCCGGAAACCCGGGTGTGGTCGCCGATCTTGATGGTGGCAACGTCCGCTTCGAAGATGCGGATGGCGTTGCCGTTGCCGTTGTTGTCCTGGTCGCCGTAGATGCGGCCGTAGGAGCCGGTGGCCACCGTCACGTTGTCCCAGCCGCCGGCGACGATGGCATTGTCGCGGGCGACGACGCGGGTGCGGTCCTCGGCGTCGGGGCCGGTGCCCGACGCGAGCTGCACCAGGACGTCGTTGCCGGTGCCGTCGGTGTCATTGCCGAAGGCGAAGTTGGTGGCGACGATGCCGTCGTCATTGGCGAAGATGGCGCTCTTGCTGCCGGCATAGACGTTCACGTCGCCGGTGCCGCCGATCTTCTGCGCCACGATGCCGTCCGCCACCTTGTCGGTCGCGGTGCCGAGACCGATGGTGGAGCCGGCGCCGGTGCTGACCAGCACGTTGCCCGCGCCGAAGAGCTGCCCGGCGTAAATGCCGTCGCCGGGGGTCAGGATCGAGCTGCCGGCGCCGGTCTGCACCGACACCGCATTGCCGTTCGGGGTGGTGGCATCGCCGAAGGCCTTGAGGGCGACGATGCCGCCCTGGCCCGCCTTGATGGAGCTCAGGTCGCCGGTGAGCACCTCCACATTGCCGGTGCCGAAGCTCTTGGTGGCGATGATGCCGAAGTCCTGGGCCGCGATGGCGGTGGAGGCGCCCTGGCTGACCTTCACGTTGCCGGTGCCGAACAGCGAGTTGGCCTCGATGCCGTTGCCGGTCTCCGCGGTGATGTTGGCGTTGGCCGCCACGCCCACGTTGCCGCTGCCCGCCTTGAGGATGAAGATGCCGTTGTCCTTGGCCTCGATGGCGGCGTTGTTGGTGACGAGCACGTCGCTGGGCGTCAGGGCGAGCGAGTAGACCTCGATGCCCTCGTCGCCGGCGACGATCTTCGCGTTGGTCTCGATCTCGACCTTGCCGCTGCCGACCTGGTTCACCGAGATGCCGTCGTCGACCGCGGTGATGGTGCCCTTGGTGCCGGTCTTGATGGTCACCGGGCTCGCGCCGATGCTCAGCGAGGCGATACCGTCGCCGCCCTTGGCGGTCACCGCGCCGTTCACGTTGACCGTGGTCCCGGTGGCGTTGTCGCCCAGCTTGAAGGTGGCGATGCCGATGCCGTTGGAGTCGATGAAGGCGCCGGTGTCGTTCGGGTTGACGTTCACCACGATGGCGCCGGTGCCGATGTTGGCGCCGACGATGCCGATGGCCAGGGCATAGACCGGGGCGTTCACGTCCGCCGTGGCGGTACCGGACCCGAAGGTCACCGCCGCGCCGCCGATGATCGGCGGATCGATCTCCGCATTGACCGTCAGATGGGCGTTGCCGCCGCCGGCGGCGAAGGCCGCGGCGCCGAACAGGCCGTCGGCGGAGATCTTCTTGTCCACGGTGACGTTGGTGTCGCCGCCGGTGTTGCCGGCGATGATGCCGGAGCTACCGGCATCGATCTCGGCCTTGTTGGTCACGTTCACCGTGCCGGTGCCGGTGAGGTTGGCGAGAATGCCGTCACCGCCGGACTTGATCTTGGCATTGGTCTCGACGTCGACCTTGAAGTCGTTGCCCGAGGCGAGCGCGGTGATGCCGGTGGTTCCGGCATCGATCGTGCCCTTGTCGGTGGTGGTCACCTTCAACGAGCCGGTCTTGCCCTCGGCGAGCGCCCGGATGCCGAAGCCGGAAACGGTGATGGAATTGTCGGCCAGCACATCGGTGGTGGCGACGTCGCCGGCCCGGGCATAGGCCTTGATGCCGTTCACCGAGTCGGCGATGACGCCGTGCTGGGCGACGATGCTGGTGGCATCCCCACCGCCGCTCATGGCGGTGGCAAAGCCCGTGATCGCGGTGCCCGTGCCGCCGCTCACCAGACCGTTCGTGGTGATGGTGCTCTTGGCGGACTCGAGGTTGCTGATGGTGTCGGCATAGATGCCTTCTTTGCCGCCGGACACCGGGCCGGAGGTCTCGACCCGGGTCTCGGTGGCCTTGTCGATGACAGAGGACACCTCGATGCCGGTCCCGTTGGTGCCCTTGACGGTGCCGGCGGTGACCACCGACACATTGCCTTCGATGCTCGTCTTATCGACGAAGATGCCGGCGAGGGCGGTGCCGGTGACGGTGGTGCCGGCGGCGGTGCCGACATAGACATCCCCGGTCGCGGTATATTCACTGAAGGTATGGATGCCGTAGTCGCCACCGGAAACCTCGGTGGTGCCGCCGACGATGGCATTCACGTTGTCGCCCCGCTGGACGAGCGAGATGCCGGACTGGCCGCCGGTGATCTTGGCCGCACCCTTGGTGGTGACGTTGATGATGCCGTCAGCCGAACCGAAGATGCCGTCCTGGGAGGTGCCCTGCGCCGTGCCGCTGAACCCGGTGACGTTGAGATCGCCGTTGTCGGCAACGAGATTGAGGCCGTTGACCCCGCCCTTGGCCGAGCCGCTGAAGTTGTTGACGTTGATGTCGCCGATGGAGGTATGGGCGACGATGCCGTCCTTGGCGGTTCCGGTCGCGGCGCCGGTGAAGCCGTTGATGTTGATGTTGCCGAAGCTGGTCTCGGCGAAGATGCCGTTCTGCCCGCCCACCGCGGTCGCGGCGAAATTGTTGGCGTTGATGTTGCCGAGCCCGGTCTGCAGGCTCACCGCATTGACGCCGCCGGCGATGTTGGTCAGGCCGAGCAGCGGCGAAACCTGGAAGTTATTGGCGGTGATGTTGCCCAGCACCGTGTCGACGTGAATGCCGTCGCCGGCCGTGCCGATCGCGACGCCGTTGAAGCCGCTGATGTTGACCGGGCCCACCAGCGAGTGGATCTCGATGCCGTTGTCCTCGCCCTTGGCGACCGCGGCGAAATTCTGGGCGTTCACGCTGCCCAGCGCATCGATCTGGATACCGTCATCGCCGCCGGTGAAGCCGGTGAGGCCCGATGCGTTCAGCGTCACGGTCTGGCCGGCGAGGAACATGCCGTCGCCGTTGGTGCCGGTGAAGGCGCCACCGACGGTGGTGATGTTGACGTTGTCCACGGCGACGGCGAAGAGGCCGTTCTCCGCACCCGTCACATTGGCGCTGGCCCGGCTGCTGAAGGTGATGTCGTCACCGGCGATCAGCACCACGGCCGACGAGCCGGGCACACCCGAGACCACCGTGGCGCCGAAGGTGGTGCCGGGCGCCTGACGGATATCGCCGCCCGCCCCGAAGATCAGTCCGCCGATGCCGCCGGTGAAGCTGCCGCCGACATTGTTCAGATTGATGTTGCTGAGGGTCGCCACCGTCATCGGCACGAACGGGCCGGCATTGATGACCGTGTCGTTGGCGGTGGTCACGTCGACGTTGAAGAGCGTAGGCAGAAGAACCGGCACCGAGGCGCCGCTGCAATCCACCGTGGTCGCGTTGACCGTACAGGCCGCCTGGGCGGTCCCCGGCTGCAGCACGCCCGCCAGCACGGTCGCGAGCGCCGAACTCAGCAGCAGCGCCCGCATGCGCCCGCGGTTGAGCGAAGGGCTCAGCGAAGGGCGCACATGCGCGCCGGAGAGAATGGTGCCGCCCGAATTGGTCATGTTTGCCCCCACATCGGCCACGCATGGCCGCTCGCAAATTGTGCAGTACACCCGCTTCTGCCGAGGAAGCCGCTGGCGGTAGCGGACCAAAGCCCGCCTCGTCGCAGCGCAAGGGGCACCTACAACTCCTGCCACCCTACCAAGGGGAACCCCCCGCCTCTTCGCAGTAGACGAACGCCTATTGCTCAAAACGCGAAGATCGGACGATTGGATGGCGTGTGTGGCATTTGGGCACTACCGGGGGAATTAACTAAGAAAACATAATGTTAGCGCGCGTCGCTGCGCTCAACGGTTCTTAGATACCGTTCCTAGCCCTAAGCATAAGCAAGGTCTAGTGTGGTATCATAATATTGATACCACACTTCAAAAACTGTGCTGTTGCCTGATGGCAACAATAATGAACTGCACTCATTTTCATCGACCGACGATTTGACCTCTAATGGCAATGTGTTGTTTGCTAAGTTTGCCGGAACTATTGTGGCCGGACATATCTGAACGAGGACGTGCCGTGGGCGGCGGCCGGACAACCATTCATCCATTACCGGCACAGGCGCCGGGTGGGGACGGCATCGGCTTTCCTGCCGATCTTGCCGTGCGCCCGGCGCTGGACACTGTCGCGCTGCCGAACGTGAGAATCGACGCCGCCTCGCTGGCGGATGCGCATCTGCTTCAGCTCGTGGAGACATCCGGTCCCTCCCTCGCGCTCATGTGCGGAACGGGGGCGCTTGTCATCGCCACCGATTCGGGGGCGCCGGCGACGCTGCCCCGTGGCCTGATCGCCGCCTGCACCGTGCGCCGGCAGGCCACCATCCGCTTCACCGGCGACCCCCGGCGCCACGGGGACGAAAAGGCCGCCTGCGACCTCACCCTCATCGTCATTCCCCACAGCGCCATGGCGCGCGCCGGCGTGCCGGCCAGCCTGGCGGAAGGCGTCGCCGTGTCGTCGGATCCGGCGCTCGGCATCCTGCTGGCGCAGGGCCGCGCTTTGATCGGACACACGCCGCCACCCGCCCTCGCCCAGGCCTGCGAAACCCACCTCGTGAGCCTGCTGGCCTTCGCCGCCGGCGGCGGCCAGGCGCGCCCCGCGCCGGCCGGGACCCCGCGCCGCCACACTCTTTTCCAGGATATTCAGCGCACCGTGGCCACCCAGTGCATCCGCCACGATTTCAGCGCCGCCCAGGCTGCCACCCAGCACAACATGAACGTGCGCACCCTGCAGAAGCTGTTCCAGGAGCACGGCACCACCTTCCGGGAATACGTCACCCGGGCCCGCCTGGAGATCGCCCATCAGGCGCTGCTCCAAGCGGGCAACGCCGGGCGGAAGATCTGCGACATCGCCTTCGAGGCCGGGTTCAACGACATCGCCACCTTCAACCGGCTGTTCCGGCGCTATTTCGGCGGCACGCCCACCGCCTTCCGGCAGAGGGGCAGGCGGCCGGACGAGCCGGCCTGACGCGGGCTCGGGGAGCCGGCGCCGCCGGGAGGCGCCCCGCGAGACAGGCCGCAGGGCGGCCTCCCCCACGGCCGGCGACGACCCGCGGGCGCGACCAGGGATGGCGCCTCCCCATCGCGCGTTCCATGCCTTGCTCCCGACGGCCAGGAGCAACGCGCCGGCCCTTGCCGGTGACGGCCTCGCGACGGACGGGCGCCGAGGCGCCGGCGACCCGTTCCGCGATCGTGACGAGACCGCCGACGCTTCCTCCCGGCGGCGCGACGGCGTTCTCAAGGCCATCATCCAGCCCTAGACTGCCGGCACGCCCCCGCCGCGCGGCAGAAAGGACTGGTGCCCATGGATTCCGCACGCTTCGCCCGCCGCCGCCTCTTGCGCGCACGGTTCCTTCGGGCCTGCGCCATGGCGCCGCGTCGCCGCCGCGGAAGCCGGTCGGGCGGAACGCCCGTGCGGGGGGCGAACGTGGGCTTGGCCGGCACGCGCTTGGCCGGCGTGTCATGCCGGCCGTGATAGGACATCCTGGACGCAAGCACCTCGACGCCGCCATGGAGCTTGCCTGCCACCTACGGGATTGCCGCCCGCCGGTCCCGCTCCCCCAACCCGTCGCGAGGGCCTGATGGCTTCCCCTTCGACCCCGCCTTCCGCCGCCCCTCCCGCGCGCGCCGACCACGTGGTGGCGGACCAGAGCGCCGTCTTCGCCTTCCTCGGCGATCCGGCGAGCCACCGCCTGCCCCCGGGCGAGACGGTGACCCGCATCGACACCCATGGCGCCGCCGTCTTCCTCGCCGGGCCATATGCCTACAAGGTGAAGCGGGCGGTCTATTTCCCCTTCATGGACTTCTCGACGCTGGAGAAGCGCCGCGCCTCCTGCGAGGCGGAGGTGGCCATCAACACGCCGAACGCGCCGGAGCTCTACCTCGGCGTCGTGCCGCTCACCCGCGAGGCGACGGGCATCGCCTTCGCAGGGGCGGGCGAGGTGCTGGACTATGCGGTCAAGATGCGCCGCTTCGATCCCGACCAGACCCTCGACCGCCTGGCCGAGCGCGGCGCCCTGAGCGGCGAGATCGTGCGGGCGCTCGCGCAGGCGGTGGCCGCCTCCCACCGCCGGGCACCGGCCCACATCGGCTGGGATGTGCTCGGTCCCCTCACCGCCTACGTGGCCGACAACACCGCCTGCTTCGCCGCCCGCCCCGATCTCTTCGCGCCGGCGGATGCCTCAGCCCTGGCCACCGCGGCCCGAGACGCGCTCGAAGCGCTCGCGCCGCTGCTTGCCGCCCGCAGCGCGGCGGGTTTCGTGCGCCGCTGCCACGGCGACCTGCACCTGCGCAACATCGTGCTCATCGACGGCCGCCCGGTGCTGTTCGACGCCATCGACTTCAGCGAGCAGATCGCCACCTGCGACGTGCTCTACGACCTCGCCTTCCTGCTCATGGACCTGTGGCAGCGCGGGCTCCGCGCCGAGGCCAACACGGTGCTGAACCGGCTGCTGTGGGCGGACGCGGCGCCGGAGGCCGAGCTCGACGGGCTCGCCGCTTTGCCCTTCTTCCTGTCCCTGCGCGCGGCCATCCGCGCCAAGGTGGAGACCGCCGGTCTCGGCCATCTCGACGCGGCGCTGCAGCCGGACGCCGAGGCGCGGATCCGCCACCTGTTCCGCCTCGCGCTGGCCTTCCTCGCGCCCGAGCGGATGGCGCCCACGCCCGCCGACGCGCTTCCCCCGCCGCTCCGCATGCCGGAGGCGCCGGTGCGCCTTGTCGCGGTGGGCGGGCTTTCCGGCAGCGGCAAGAGCACCCAGGCCGCGCGCTGGGCGCCGTTCCTCGGGCGCGCGCCGGGGGCGGTGATCCTGCGCAGCGACATCGAGCGCAAGCGCCTGTTCGGCGTTGCGGAGACCGAGCCCCTGCCGCCCGAGGCCTATGCCCCCGAGGTTTCGCCCCGGGTCTATCAGCGCCTGCGCGATCTCGCCCGCCGCGCGCTCAAGGCCGGCCAGAGCGTCATTCTCGATGCGGTGCATGCCCGGCCGGAGGAGCGCGCCGCCGTGGAGGCGGTGGCGCGGGACCTCGGCGTGCCCTTCACCGGCATCTGGCTCGAAGCGCCGACCCACCTGCTGATCGCCCGGGTGGAGCAGCGCCGCGACGATGCCTCCGATGCCGATGCCGCCGTGGTGCGCCGGCAGGAAGCCTTCGACATCGGCCCCCTGTCCTGGACGCGCCTTGCCACCGCCTGAGCGGCGGGCCGCGTGGACATGGTGCATCGCAGCGGTGCCTTGCGGCCTCCGCTCATTGCAAAAATTCCCGCGATCCGGTCGCGGACAGTCTAAAATCGGCGCGCTCATCGCAGGCGCGGCCACAGATTCGCGGATCGCAGCCGAACGGCGGGCGAACGGTAGCAAAGTGGGGACACCGCCGGCATCGGGCGCCAAGTCCGCAGACGTGCGCAGGAATCTTCGGCTTTCCGCGCCTTAGAATCGCCAAAGAGAGGGACGCGCGCCCCGCGCCTGATCTATGGTGCCTGCCGGCAAACGTGTATTGGATGGTGCTCGCCGCAGTGGAGTCGCGTAATGGGATGGCTTGATCACATCAAGGGCAAGCGATCCGCCGGATCGGAGGAAGCCGACATGGGTGACAACGGCGCGTCCGCCTGGCCATCGGAGGACGAGCTGATGGCGAGCGCGCTCGCCGCGGCACGCAAGGGCGACTACGAGCTGGCGCTGTCCATCTGGGAACCCCTGGCGCGCCGGGGCATGGCGCGGGCCCAGAACAACATCGGCGCCTGCTTCGTGGACGGCCTTGGCGTCGAGCGGGATCTCGAGCTGGCCCGCAAGTGGCTTACCCTGGCGGTGGACGGCGGCGATCCGGTGGCCCGGCGCAACCTTGCCACCCTCTTCTTCAAGGGCGAGGGCGTGGAGCGCGATCCGCTGCGCGCCGCGGACCTTTATCGTGCGGCCGCCCTCGACGGCGACGGCCCCTCCCAGGACATGCTGAGCTGGATGCTGCTGCAGGGCGATTCCATCCCGTCCGACCCGAAGGAAGCCCGCTACTGGGCCCAGAAGGCGGCGGACCAGGGCATCGCCTCGGCCATGACCCGGCTCGGCATGATGTCCCACAACGGCCTCGCCACCCCGCGCGATGCCACCGAGGCCGTGCTGTGGTGGCGCAAGGGCGCCGAGGCCGGCGATCCCGACGGACAGGCGATGCTGGGCGCGGCCTATCATCTCGGCTCGGGCGTCGAGCGCGACAATGTGAGCGCGCTCGCCTGGCTGATCCGCGCCAAGACCGGCCAGAGCGCGCTCGCCGAGCGCTTCTTCGAGGCGGTGCGCGGCGCCCTGTCGCCCGACCAGGTGGCGGAGGCCGAATGGCGCGCCACACAGCCCCTGCCCGAAGCGCCCCGCTGACGACGGGGCGGGCGGGCCTCAGCGCACCGGAAAGTCGAAATAGGTGCTGGGGAAGGGCTCGTCCTTCAGGGTGAAGTGCCACCATTCCATGGCGAACGGCGCGAAGCCGTGGCGCGTCATGAAGCCGGCGAGGCGGCGCCGGTTGGCGTCCTGCGCCCGGCTCACGTCGGGCGAGCCGAGCCACGACCGGGCGCTGAAGAGATCGAAGGGCGTGCCCATGTCCAGCTCCCGCCCGCCGTCCACCTCGATCAGGGTCAGGTCCACGGTGGAGCCGCGCGAGTGGCCGGAGCGCGAGGCGATATAGCCCTTCTCGAACAGCTCCGGCTTGGTGAGCTCGGGATAATAGGCCGCCTTGGTGCTGGTATCGGCGGGGTCGGCCGCCCAGCGGGCGAAATGGGCCACCGCGCGGGCCGGGCGATAGCAATCGAACAGCTTGAGGGTGAGACCCTCGCGCCGCGCCTCGGCCACCACCCTGGCGAGGGCCTCGGCAGCGGGGCGGGTGAGAAAGCAGCGCGGCGCCTCATAGCCGTCCACCGGCGTGCCGACGAAATTGTTCGAGCCATGGTAGCGGATGTCGAGCACCACGCCGGGCACCGTCTCGGCCACATCCACGAACAGCGCCGGCCGATCGGTGCGCGCCGCCACGTGAACGGTGGAGGCGGCGAGGGTGAGCGCGACAGCGGCAGGCTTCATCAGGCAATCCAGCGACCAGCGGATGGGGTGACGAGAAAGGCAGGCAGGCAGCACGCGCACCCCCTTTTGGGCGCTCCAGGCAGACGCCCCGGGGCCGGGAGCTTACCTGCTCCGCTCGCCCGCGGCCAAGCCCCCGTGGCGGACGCTCCCGCTGCCGGAAGGGGCGCCTTCACCGGCGCGCGCCGCCCCGATGGGCGGCGAAGGGCAAGGCGCGGCCTCTCGCCCGGCGATCCGCCATCGCCCGCCGCAACGGCATGCCGATGCCCTGGCGGGCGGATGCGGCCCCGGTTGCGCGGGCGATGCGGAGCCACAGAAGGCACCGCCCGATGCCATGACCGGAAAGGCGTGACCCGGACCGGCATCCGGCGCACCCCGCCGCACCGCTCCCGGCGCGCACGAAACGCAAACCGCCGCCGCCCCGAGGGGCAGCGGCGGCGCGAAACCTCAGGACACGGAGCCGGACGGCTCCGGTTGCCTCAGGAGAACAGGCCGGTGATGGACTGCCAGATGCTCTTCTTCGGCGCGGCGGCCACGCCCGCGGCGGCCGGCTTGCCGTCGGCGCCCACCACCGGCGTGCCGGACTGCGCCTTCGCCACCGCCTCGGGGGTGAAGATGTCCTTGAAGGCATCGATCTTGGCGAGGGTCACCGGGCCGGCCATGCCGTCGGCCTCGAGACCGTTCTTCTGCTGGAATTCCATCACGGCCTTCTCGGTGCCGGGACCGAACTTGCCGTCGGCGGCGATGCCGAGAGCGGTCTGCAGCTTCTTCACCGCCTCGCCGTGGGACCCCTCGGTGAGAAGGATCAGCTCCGGCAGGCCCATGGCGAAGAAGGTGTCGGGGCCGGCAATGCCGTCGGCCGAAAGGCTATGCGCCGTCTGGTAGGCCTTCAGGGCTTCCTCGGTGGCGGGACCGAACTGCCCGTCGGCGTTCACGCCGAGCTTGGCCTGAAGAATCTTCACCGGCTCGCCGGCGAGTCCGCGCTTCAGAATAGCCATATCTTCCCCCAATGAGATGAGACTGAACTCACACACCGAACCATATACAGTCGCGGTGTGACAAATCCATAGAGGTACGGGAGAAGTGAAGAAAAATGCCGGGTCCTGGCAGAGACCCGGCCAGTATCGCCGCAATGCGGCGACCTTCCAGAGGGGAACAGCTAACCGATCGCACACGATACGATCAGCGCAGGAAAAGAATGCCCCGCCAGCGGGCATTCGGCAATCGCAGCTGACTGCATATCAGGCATGTGCCAGACGCCGGGCAGACCGCGCCGGACGGCGGCCCTGCGGCGTCGCCAAGTTGTCCTCAGTAGCTCCAGCGCTGCGCCTTCGAAATCAGGAAGTCTCGGAACACCTGGATGCGCGCCACCGACCGCATCTCCTGAGCATAGGTGAAGTAGGCCTCGAGCTTGGGGGTCTCGCGGTCGGTGAAGAGCTGCACCAGGGTGGAGGAATCGTCGGACAGGTAGTCGGGCAGCGTCCCGATCCCCACGCCGCGCTCCACCGCCCGCTGCAACCCCACCACATTGTTGACCTCGAAGGCGGCCACCCGCGGGTTGCTGGCGTCGCGCCCGGCGTGCTCCAGCCAGTTCAGCCCCTGGAAATAGGAGGGGATCGGCCCGCCGAGCAGCAGGATGCGGTGGGCGTCCAGCTCCTCGATGGTGCGCGGATGCCCGTGCCGCTTGATGTAGTCGGCCGAGGCGTAAGCGTGGAAATTCACCGTGAAGAGCTTGCGCTGCACCAGGTCCGGCTGCACCGGCTGGCGCATGCGGATGGCCACGTCCGCCTCGCGCATGGCAAGGTCCAGCTCCTCGTCGGTGAGGATGAGCTGGATGCGGATGTCGGGATAGAGCTCGATGAACTCGCCCACCCGCGCCGTCAGCCAATGGGTGCCGAAGGCCATGGTGGTGGTCACCTTCAGGTCGCCGTTGGGCTTCTCGCGGCTGTCGGTGAGCTGGGCGCGCGCCGATTCCAGCTTCAGGAACACGTCGTGGGCGGTGCGGTAGAGCAATTCGCCCTGCTCGGTGAGGATGAGGCCGCGCGCGTGGCGGTGGAACAGCGGCACCTTGAGCTCCTGCTCCAGGGCCGAGACCTGCCGGCTCACCGCCGATTGCGACAGGCCGAGCGTCTCGCCGGCATGGGTGAAGGAGCCGGCTTCCGCCGCCACGTGGAAGACCTTGAGCTTGTCCCAGTCCATCAGGCCCGCCCCTCCCAAGCCTCACGCGCCGGGCCCTGACCTGGAACCCGGCTCGGTTTCCCCGAACGTTCTGGAGTTTTTCCTCGGATCGAGGCGGGCGGCCGGTCGGGCGCCCGCATCGGCATCGGCGCCGGATGCGCCGGAGCGGCTGCGCTGCCCCGCAGCCGGGCACCGGCTATTCCGCCGCCTCGGGCACCTTGTGATGGGCGAGGAAGCGCTCCGCCTCCAGCGCCGCCATGCAACCGCGCCCGGCGGCGGTCACCGCCTGGCGATAGATGTCGTCGGCCACGTCGCCGGCGGCGAACACCCCCTCCACCGAGGTGGCGGTGGAATCGGGCGCGGTCCACACATAGCCGCTCGGCTTCAGCTTGAGCTGGTCCCTGATCAGCTCGGTCGACGGGGCATGGCCGATGGCGATGAACACGCCGTCCGCCGCCAGCTCCTTGAGCGAGCCGTCGACGGTGTCCTTCAGCACCACGCCGGTGACCTTCGTCGGCTCCCCGGCGCCGACGATCTTCTCGACGGCGGCGTTCCAGACCACCTCCACCTTGGGATTGGCGAACAGCCGCTCCTGCAGGATCTTCTCGGCGCGGAAGCTGTCGCGCCGGTGCACCACCGTGACCTTGGAGGCGAAATTGGTGAGAAACAGCGCCTCTTCCACGGCGGTGTTGCCCCCGCCCACCACGATCACCTGCTTGCCGCGATAGAAGAAGCCGTCGCAGGTGGCGCAGGCGGAGACGCCGAAGCCGCGGTATTCCTCCTCGGACGGCAGGCCGAGCCAGCGCGCCTGGGCGCCGGTGGCGAGGATCACCACCTCGGCGCCGAAGGTCTCGCCGCCCTCGGTGACCATCCTGAACGGCCGCTGCGAGAGGTCGAGGCTCGCCACGTGGTCGGAGATGATGCGGGTGCCCATGTGCTCGGCCTGGGCGCGCATCTGGTCCATCAGCCAGGGGCCCTGGATGACGTCCGCGAAGCCGGGATAATTCTCGACGTCGGTGGTGATGGTGAGCTGCCCGCCGGGCTGGATGCCCTCGAAGAGGACGGGCTCCAGCATGGCCCGCGCCGCATAGATGGCGGCCGTGTAGCCGGCCGGGCCGGAACCGATGATCACGACCTTGGTGTTCTGGACGCTCATGATGTCCTCGAATACGCACATTGCCGGGCGGGGCCATGCGGGCCGCGTCTCGTTCGCGGGCCGCCGCCGTTCCGCCTTGCACAAGCTGCCGATACCGCAGCGCAAGCCATGCGCAAATGTAGGGGCTCCATGGCGCCCCCACAAGGCGGTGCCCGGCTGCGCGCGCCGGTCCGGTTGCCGCATGGGCCGCGAAAGATTATTTCGTTGCACATGGGGCCGCGCGCACTAAGGTGCCCTCCAACGGCCCGGGGCGGCGGCAACGCCCGACCGCGCCGGAGCCGCTCAGGAAGGATGCTGCCTTGACCGTTCGCCTCGATGCCGTCGACTGGAAAATCCTCGACGAGCTGCAGCGTGACGGGCGCATAACCAATGTGGAGCTGTCGCGCCGCGTGGGCATCTCCGCGCCGCCGTGCCTCAGGCGCGTCAGGGCGCTGGAGGAGGACGGCATCATCGAGGGCTACCGCGCGCTCCTGGACGAGAAGCGCCTGGGCTACGACCTCATGGCCTTCGCCATGGTCCACCTGATCAGCCAGGCCGAGGCGGACCTTGCCGCCTTCCAGGAGCGCATCGCCCACTGGCCGCTGGTGCGCAGCGCCTGGATGCTCTCGGGCGACGTGGATTTCATGATGCTGTGCGTCGCCCCGGACCTGCGCACCTTCCAGACCTTCGTGCTCGACATCACCGCCGCGCCCAACGTGCGCAACGTGAAGACCGCCCTCACCCTGAAGCAGGCCAAGGACGCGCCCGTGGTGCCGCTGGAAGCGGGGCTGCCCCGGGGCATCTGAGCCCGGCGGCCGGCGCGGCCCGGCGCGCCGTTCCGGTGCCTCTGGGATTCAGCGCTCGCGCCCTTCACCGCGGCGACCCGGAACAGGTGCCCCACGGCTCAGGCAGACACGTCTCAGGCAGGCAGGGGCGCACCGCCGGAAGCGCCCCTGCACGGGCGAATCGCTCCGCCCGTCCCGGAAGCCCGAGACGGTGTCCTGTCATCCTGTCAGGGATGGCTGCGCCCCGTCCGCATCGGGAGAGAGCCTGCCGGAAGGAGGAGACCCGCGGCCGTCAGGCCCAGCGCACGCCCACGATCTCGAAAGAGCGCGCGCCCTTGGGGGTCACCACCTCCACCGAGGCGCCCTTCTTCTTGCCGATGAGCGCCCGCGCCATGGGAGAGGAGATGGAGATGCGCCCGGCCTTGGCATCGGCTTCGCTGTCGCCGACGATCTGCCAGACCTTCTCCTCCTCGGTGTCCTCGTCCACCAGCGTCACCGTGGCGCCGAACTTCACCACGTCGCCCGAGAGCTTGGTGACGTCGATCACCTCGGCGCGGGAGAGCTTGTCCTCCAGATCGGCGATGCGGCCCTCGTTGAGCGACTGCTGCTCCTTGGCGGCATGGTATTCGGCGTTCTCGGAGAGGTCGCCATGGGCGCGCGCCTCGGAAATGGCCGTGATGATGCGCGGGCGTTCCACCTGTTGACGCTGCTTGAGCTCTTGCGCGAGGGCATCATAGCCCACCGCGGTCATGGGAATCTTCTCCATGGGTCCGTCCAAGACCTCCTGAAACCTCTTGGCGCCCGGGGGGCCGGTCGGCGGCCCCACGGCGCAATATGAAACAAGGAGCACGAAACGGCGCCCGCCTCGGGCTCCGGTTCCCCGCCCTGCGCCCGCCGATCAGGCATGAAGGCACGGAACCCTTGCGTGTCCCGCCGCGCCCCCATCTCGCGGCTCCGGACACGCCGGATCACCCGCATGGGCGAAATTGATCCCATGCGCGCCAAACCCCGACGGGCGATCAGGCGACGGAAGCCTTGTTCCGCCCCGTGAAGCCGTCAGCCCCGAAATAGCCCTGCAACGGTCGCACCTGAAGGTCTCCGCCCACATAGGCCTTGATCCCGTGCGCCGCGGCGATGGCTCCGGACAGCGTGGTGTAATACGGCACTTTCTGCAAGAGGGCGGCCCGGCGAAGCGACCGGCTGTCCGCAAGAGCCTGCACCCCCTCGGTGGTGTTGAAGACGAGCTGCACCTCGCCGTTCTTCAGCGCATCGACGATATGCGGCCGGCCTTCCAGCACCTTGTTGATCTTGTCCGCCTTGAGCCCGTGCTCCTCCAGGAAGCGCTGGGTGCCCGAGGTGGCGATCACCCGGAAGCCCAGCTCCTCCAGCAGCTTGACCGACGGCAGGATGCGCTCCTTGTCCTGGTCGCGCAGGGAGACGAACACCGTGCCGGACAGGGGCACCTTGGTGCCGCCGCCGAGCTGGCTCTTGGCGAAGGCGACGCCGAAATCGGTGTCGAGGCCCATCACCTCGCCGGTGGAGCGCATCTCCGGCCCCAGCACCGTGTCGACGCCGGGGAAGCGGGCGAAGGGGAACACCGCCTCCTTCACCGCGATATGGTCGAACACCGGCTTCTTGAGGTGGAAGCTGTCGAGCTTCTCCCCCGCCATCACCCGGGCGGCGATCTTGGCGATGGGAATGCCCACCACCTTGGCCACGAAGGGCACGGTGCGGGAGGCGCGCGGGTTCACCTCCAGCACGTAGATCTCGTCGCCCTTGATGGCGTACTGCACGTTCATCAGCCCGCCGACGCCCAGCGCCAGAGCCATGGCAGCAGTCTGCCGCTCGAGGGCTGCGAGGATCTCGGGGGAGAGCGAATAGGGCGGCAGCGAACAGGCGCTGTCGCCCGAATGGATGCCCGCCTCCTCGATATGCTCCATGATGCCGGCGACGAACACGTCCGCGCCGTCGCACAGCGCATCCACGTCCACCTCGATGGCGTCGGACAGATAGCGGTCGAACAGCAGCGGGTTCTTGCCCAGCACCGTGTTGATCTGGCCGGTCTTGTCGTTGGGATAGCGCGCCTTGATCTCCTGCGGCACGAGGCCCGGCAGGGTCTCCAGCAGATAGTCGCCGAGCTCGCGCTCCTCGCGGATGATCTGCATGGCCCGCCCGCCCAGCACGTAAGACGGACGCACCACCATGGGATAGCCGAGCTCGCCCGCCACCAGGCGCGCCTGCTCCACCGAATAGGCGATGCCGTTGGCCGGCTGGCGGATCTTCAGGCGGTCGAGCAGGGTCTTGAAGCGGTCGCGGTCCTCGGCGAGGTCGATGGCGTCGGGCGAGGTGCCGAGGATGGGCACGTCCGCCTCCTCCAGCGCCTTGGCGAGCTTCAGCGGCGTCTGGCCGCCGAACTGCACGATGACGCCCTTGAGGGTGCCGTTGGTGCGCTCGCAGGCGATCAGCTCCAGCACGTCTTCCGCCGTCAGCGGCTCGAAATAGAGCCGGTCGGAGGTGTCGTAATCGGTGGAGACGGTCTCCGGATTGCAGTTGACCATGATCGCCTCATAGCCCGCATCCTTGAGGGCGAAGGCCGCATGGCAGCAGCAATAGTCGAACTCGATGCCCTGCCCGATCCGGTTCGGACCGCCGCCGAGAATCACCACCTTCTCGCGGTCGGAAGGCTGCGCCTCGTCGGCCGGGGCGCCGGCGAACGGCGTCTCGTAGGTGGAGTACATATAAGCGGTGGGCGAGGCGAACTCGGCGGCGCAGGTATCGATGCGCTTGTAGACCGGGCGCACGTCCAGCGCCTGCCGGCGGGCGCGCACCTGCGCCTCGGTGAGGCCGGCGAGGGTGGCGAGGCGCGCGTCGGAGAAGCCCATGGCCTTCAGGCGGCGCATCGCCCCCTCGGTGCCGGGCAGGCCGAGGCGGCGCACCTTGTTCTCCATCTCCACGATGCCGCGGATCTCGCGCAGGAACCACGGGTCGATCTTGCAGGCGGCGTGGATCTGCTCGTTCGACAGGCCGAGGCGCATGGCCTGCGCCACATAGAGCAGGCGGTCGGGAGTCGGGGTGCCGAGCGCCGCGCGGATGGCGTTCTTGTCGTCGCCCTGGCCGAGGCCCTCGATCTCGATGTCGTCGAGGCCGGTGAGGCCGGTCTCCAGCGAGCGCAGGGCCTTCTGGAGCGATTCCTGGAAGGTGCGGCCGATGGCCATGGCCTCGCCCACCGACTTCATGGCGGTGGTGAGGGTGGGCTCGGCCCCGGGGAACTTCTCGAAGGCGAAGCGCGGCACCTTCGTCACCACATAATCGATGGTGGGCTCGAAGGAGGCCGGGGTGGCGCCGCCGGTGATGTCGTTCTCGATCTCGTCCAGCGTGTAGCCGATGGCGAGGCGCGCGGCCACCTTGGCGATGGGAAAGCCGGTGGCCTTCGACGCCAGCGCCGAGGAGCGCGACACCCGCGGGTTCATCTCGATGACGATGAGCCGGCCATCCGCGGGGTTCACCGCGAACTGCACGTTGGAGCCGCCGGTCTCCACCCCGATCTCGCGCAGCACCGCCAGCGAGGCGTCGCGCATGATCTGGTATTCCTTGTCGGTCAGCGTGAGCGCCGGGGCGACGGTGATGGAATCGCCCGTGTGCACGCCCATCGGGTCGATGTTCTCGATGGAGCAGATGATGATGCAGTTGTCCGCCTTGTCGCGGACCACCTCCATCTCATACTCCTTCCAGCCGAGCACGCTCTCCTCCACCAGCACCTCGTTGGTGGGGGAGGCATCGATGCCGCGCTCGATGATCTCGATGAACTCGGCCTTGTTGTAGGCGATGCCCCCGCCGGTGCCGCCCATGGTGAAGGACGGGCGGATGATGGCGGGCAGGCCCACCTCGTCGAGGGCCTCCAGCGCCTGGGACAGGGTCTTGATCTGCCGCGACTTGGGGGTGGAGAGGCCGATCTTGGTCATGGCCTCGCGGAACAATTCGCGGTCCTCGGCCTTGTCGATGGCCTCGGCGGTGGCGCCGATCATCTCCACGCCGAACTTCTCCAGCGTCCCCATCTTCTTCAGCGACAGGGCGCAGTTGAGCGCCGTCTGGCCGCCCATGGTGGGCAGCAGGGCGAAGCCCTTGGAGCGGTCGCCGCGCTCCTTCTCGATGATCTTGGTGACGATCTCGGCGGTGATGGGCTCGATATAGGTGGCGTCCGCCATGTCCGGGTCGGTCATGATGGTGGCGGGGTTGGAATTCACGAGGACCACCCGGTAGCCCTCTTCCTTCAGCGCCTTGACCGCCTGGGTGCCGGAATAATCGAACTCGCACGCCTGGCCGATGACGATGGGGCCGGCGCCGATGATGAGGATGGTTTCAAGATCGGTGCGTTTCGGCATGTCTTCCTGGCGCTCTTCGCCCCTCTGGCGCTGTTCCGGTGGCGCTCGTCCGCCCCGGCGCGCGGCAGAGCCGCCCGGCGCCGGATCGGACCAGGCCGGACCCCGGAGGGCGGTTGGTCCTTCGCTCGGCGCCCGCCGCCGGCCGTACCGGGCACAGCCCCGTTCGGCATTCCGGCTCCGGGCGCAAAAAAAGGGCCGCGGGTTACGCGCCCCCGAAGATTGGTCGCCCCGCCGGACGGCGGGAGGCCGCGCCGAGGCGGAGGCCGCAAGACCCCTTCCCGATGCGCTGAGGGGCTTCCTTAGACCAAATTCGAGGGGGACGGAAGCCGTCTTCCACCCCCACATGGGTCGTATGCGACGACTGCGTGACGCACCTCCGGGGCGCGAGGGCCCGCCCCGGCGCCGCGCCGCCTCGCGCAACGGGATGCCGAAACGGCAAACCGGAGGGATCCGCCGGCGCCCTACCGTCACACCGACTTCATGGGAAACGGCTTTGGTGCCCCCGACCAAGGTCGGGGGATCCCATGAACGAGATGCGCGGCATCGAGGCCCAGGCGAAGGGCCGCTCCGTCCAGGACTATATCGACGAATCGCCGATCTGGCCGGACGGCACCCAGGTGGGCGCCACGCCCATGACCGCCATGCAGTGGCGGATCTGGTGGCTCGCCGCCGCGGGCAAGTTCTTCGAGGGCCTGGTGGTGTTCATGACCGGCGTCGCCATGCCGCTGATCTCCCAGGAATTCGGCATGAACGCCTTCCAGCACGGCATCGTCGGCGCGGCGAGCCTCGCCGGCATCCTGGTGGGCGCGCTGTTCCTCGGCGGCCTTGCCGACCATTTCGGCCGCAAGACCGTGTTCATCGTCGAGATGGCGCTGTTCATCGTCTTCCTGGTGCTGCTCTCGCTGAGCCCGTCCTATTTCTGGCTGGTGGTCTTCCTGTTCGGCGTCGGCCTGGCGCTGGGCTGCGACTATCCTACCGCCCACCTGGTCATCTCCGAGAGCATCCCCTCCGCCAACCGCGGCCGGCTGGTGCTGGCGGCCTTCGGCTTCCAGGCGGTGGGCGCGCTGATCGGCACGCTGGTGGGCTACGTCATCCTCGCCAATCTGCCGGAGGTCACCGCCTGGCGCTGGATGTACGCCACCGCCATCCTGCCCGCCATCGCCGTGGTGATCGGCCGCCTCTTCGTCACCGAGAGCGCGCCCTGGCTGCTCGCCCACGGCCACAAGGAGAAGGCCGAGCGCGAGACGGCGCGGCTTCTGAAGCGCGACCCGCTCTATCCCAAGGATGTCGAGCTCGCCAGCAAGTCGAAGCCGGTGAGCAAGGCCGACCGGCACCCGCTCAAGCTGTTCGACGCCAAGAACCGGCGCGCCACCATCCTCGCCAGCGTGCCCTGGTTCCTGCAGGATCTCGGCACCTACGGCATCGGCATGTTCACGCCCACCATCCTGGCGGCGGCGCTCGGCCACGGCACGGTGCACGTGCACGACCTCACCGACATCATCGCCAATGACGAGCGCGCCGCCCAGGGCGCGGCGCTCATCGACGTGCTGCTCATCGTCGGCATCATCGGCGCGGTGCTGCTGGCCGACAAGGTGGGGCGCATCCCGCTGCAGATCGTCGGCTTCGTCGGCTGCGCGGCCGGGCTCTTCGTCGCCGCGCTGTCGTCCTACTACACCGGCACCACCCACATGGCGCTGATCTTCGCCGGCTTCATGCTCTTCAACTTCATGACCAACCTCGGCCCCAACGCGCAGACCTACCTGCTCGCCGGCGAGGTGTTCCCCACCCATATCCGCGGCATGGGGGCGGGCTTTGCCGCCGGCTTCGCCAAGATCGGCGCGGTGACCACCGCCTTCCTCTTCCCCATCCTGCTGCACGAGATCGGCACCCAGGCGCTGCTCTTCATCCTGGTGGGGACCTCGCTGGTCGGCGCGGTGGTCACCTATCTCTTCCGCATCGAGACGACCGGCAAGAATCTGGACGAGATCGGCGACTGAGGGTCCGAGGCAAGGCCGGCGCCGTCTGGCTCACCGCCCGGCGCGGCACCGGGCGGGCGTTCAACGGCGTACGCTCAAGGGCACCGGATAGGGACAGCCGTCACGACGCGGCGCGCTCTGCGAGCGTTCCGGCGGCCACTGGTCCCTCGGCCACGGACCCCTCGGCCACAATCCCGTCGGCGTCGCACCGCGCCGACCACCAGGCCGCCACCGGCTCCCACGCCACCGGCACGATGCGCGCGAGATCGCCGGTGAACGCCGCCCAGTCCGTCCCCACCGACGGGGAGACCGAAGTCAGCACCGGCAGCTCCGCCGCCACGGCCGCATGGAAGGCATCGGTCAGGCCGCGGCCCTCGGCTTCCTGACGGGCGAATTTGGAGAGGATCACCACGGTGTCCTGCGGCCCTCCGCCGGCGGCGAGGCGCGCGGCGATGGCGGTCTCCACCCCGGCGCAGGCGTTGGCGAGGCCTTCCGGATCGAGGCTGCATCCGGCCGCGCCCGAGCCGAGATTCTGGTGCAGGCGATGGGTCTGCCCGCTCGCGAGGTCGAGCAGCATCACCTCGTGATGCGCCCCGCCGGGCGGCAGCGTCTCCACCACGCCGATGACATGCACGCCCGCCGCCGTCCAGCGCGCGGCGGCATCCGCCAGCAGGCCCTGGATCGCATCCCGATCAGCGCCCTGCACGGCGAGGATCATGGTGGGCTCTGCTGCTTGCTCCATGGCGATGACTGGTCCTCACGCTCCTTCGCCGCCCCCGGCCAGGCAAAATTTATAGCGAATATACGACGCTGCCGCCAGACGACGCGCGCCACCCCGCGGGAGCGCGCCCCACGCCGGCCGGCGAACGGCTTCGGAAGCCGCCGGGCCGGCCGTGCCCGCCTGCCGCAACGGCCGGTGCAAAACCCGCCGCGCGCCCTTGCGTCAGGCGGCTTTTTCGCGGCCCGCGATGCAGTTTGCCATGGAGCTGCCATACTGGCCCCGATGGTTGGTCCCCGCAGTTCCGAATCCGTCCGGCGACCGGCTGCCGCTCCCGTCCTGCGGCGCTGCGCCCGGCTCCTCCCACGAAAGTGCACCGCCCCGCCGTGAGACCTCCTCCCGCTCCCCGCCTCGCCCGGTCCGCCCTTCTGGCCACCGCCCTGATCGTGCCCTTCATCGGCTTCACCCCCGGCGCCGCGGCCCGGGCCCGCGCACGGCCCGGGGCTCAGGACCCGGCCATGCTGCATCTCACCCGGGAGACGCGCATCGAGCAGCAGTGCAACGAGCGCGCCATGGTCGAGGTCAGCCAGGCGCATCACGACCTGCACCCCGACGAGGTGGTCGCCTATGCCTTCTCCACGCCCAAGATCGGCGACGACTGGGAGAAGGCCGACGGCGCCGCGATCCGCTCCGGCGAGCACTGGTACCACCTCTCCTACAAGTGCAAGACCAGCGAGGACGGCATGGAGATCCGCTCCTTCAGCTACACCCTCGGCGCCGAGGTGCCGAAATCGGCGTGGGCGGAGCATTATCTGGTGCCCTGAGCGAAGCCGGCCTATTCCTCCGGCTCGGTGGTGAACATCAGCGGATAGCCCTTGGAGCGGGCGAGCTCGGTGGCGCGGGTCGCCTTGGTCTCGGCCACGTCGCGGGCGAACACCGCCACCACGCAGACACCCCGCCGGTGCGCGGTGATCATCACCCGGTGGGCCTGATCCTCGCTCATGCGGAACTCCGCCTTGAGCACCACCACCACGAACTCCCGCGGCGTGTAGTCGTCATTCAGCAGGATGACCTTGTGCAGCCGCGGACGCTCGACCTTCGGCCGGGTCTCGACGCGGGGTTTGGTGGGGGCCGGAGGCATGACGTCGGCCGGCGTCGCCTGCCCCACGGGTCCGGCGAAGCCGCGATGGCCGGGGTGCGTCAGGGAAACGTTCATGGATGTACACTCCGGCGGCGGGGAGCCCGGCGTGGGGCGATGCCGACTGGGCGCTGCCAATTCATGGAGACCGGCGATGGACGATCACCTGCCGAAGAAGGATAGCACGGAACCATCCGGCAGGGCGCTCCGCCCCATCGCCACAAGCGCGGTGGCGGCAAAGCGCGGTGCGTTGGGGACGGGCGCCGTCGGAGGCCTCTCCATCGGCGCGCTGGCGCTCGGCGCCCTGGCGGTGGGGGCCGTGGCGCTCGGGGCATTGGCCATCGGCCGCCTGGCGGTGGGGCGGGCGCGCATCGGCCGGCTGGAGATCGATGAGCTGGTGGTGGGCCGCCTGATCGAGCGTGGGCCGCGTGAAGACCGGCGCCGGCAGCGCTGAGCCGATCGCCGGGACGGCATTTGCCGAGGGACCGGCACCGTGCGGCGCCTCCCCAGCGCGGCGCTTACCCCTTCCGGCGTCCGCCCTTCCGGTGCGCCTTGGTGCCCGGATCGGGCCGCGGGCGGGGGCGGAACTCGTCGGCGTTCATGGGCACGACGCGGTCGCTGCCCGGCCCCATGTCGTCGAGGGAGGGCTTGTGGGCGCGGCTCGAAGGCGGCGGGCCGGCCTCGTAGCCCGCCTGCGCGCCCTCTCCCCCTTCGGCCGCCTTGCCGCGACGGCCGCGCGCTGGCGCTTTCGCCTTGCCGGGCGCCCCGCCCTGCGCCTCGTCCTTGGGGGGCAGATTGGCGGCGCGGCCGTATTTGCGCGCGCCCCTGTAACCGCCCGTCCGGTCCTCCACCGCCTCCTGCCGCGCCATGGGATCGTCGGCCACGGCGAGCTCCGTGGCCTCCAGGCGGCGGATCTCGTCGCGCAGGCGGGCGGCGGTCTCGAAATCGAGGTCGGCGGCGGCGGCGCGCATGCGCTTCTCCAGATCGGCGATCACGACCTTGAGATTGTGCCCGAAGGCGGCGCCCTCCTCCGCGAGCCCGGTGTCCACCTGCACGTGGTCGCGCTCATAGACGGAGTTCAGGATGTCGCCGATGGCCTTCTTCACGCTCTCGGGCGTGATGCCATGCTCTTCGTTATAGGCGAGCTGCTTCTCGCGGCGCCGGTTGGTCTCGGCCATGGCGCGGTTCATGGAGCCGGTGATGCTGTCGGCATAAAGGATCACCCGGCCGTCCACATTGCGCGCGGCGCGGCCGATGGTCTGCACCAGCGAGGTCTCCGAGCGCAGGAAGCCTTCCTTGTCGGCATCGAGGATGGCGACGAGGCCGCATTCGGGAATGTCGAGGCCCTCGCGCAAAAGGTTGATGCCGATCAGCGCGTCGAACGCCCCGAGGCGCAGGTCGCGGATGATCTCGATACGCTCGATGGTGTCGATGTCCGAATGCATGTAGCGCACGCGGATGCCGTTCTCGTGGAGATATTCGGTGAGGTCCTCGGCCATGCGCTTGGTGAGCACGGTGACCAGCGTCCGGTAGCCCTGCTGCGCCACCTGCCGCACCTCGCCGAGGAGATCGTCCACCTGGGTGCGGGCCGGGCGGATGTCCACCGGCGGATCCACGAGGCCGGTAGGGCGGATCACCTGCTCGACGAACACGCCGCCCGCCTGCTCCATCTCCCACGGTCCGGGCGTGGCGGAGACGGAGACGGTCTGCGGCCGCATGGCCTCCCATTCCTCGAAGCGGAGCGGCCGGTTGTCCATGCAGCTCGGCAGGCGGAAGCCGTATTCCGCCAGCGTCGCCTTGCGGCGGAAGTCGCCGCGATACATGGCGCCGATCTGGGGGATCGTCACATGGCTCTCGTCCACGAAGACGAGGGCGTCGTCCGGCACATATTCGAACAGGGTCGGCGGCGGCTCGCCGGGCTTGCGGCCGGTGAGCCAGCGGGAATAGTTCTCGATCCCGGCGCAGCTTCCCGTGGCCTCCATCATCTCCAGGTCGTAGCGGGTGCGCTGCTCCAGCCGCTGGGCCTCAAGAAGGCGGCCCATCTTGTAGAGCTCCTCGAGGCGCATCTTGAGTTCCGCCTTGATGCCCTGCACCGCCTGGATGAGGGTCGGGCGCGGCGTCACATAATGCGAGGCGGCGTAGATGCGCACGCTCTTCATGTCGCCGCTCTTATGGCCGGTGAGCGGGTCGAACTCGGCGATGCTCTCGATCTCGTCGCCGAACAAAGAGACGCGCCACGCCCGGTCCTCATAGTGGGCCGGGAAGATCTCCACCACATCGCCGCGCACCCGGAAGGTGCCGCGGGCGAAGTCGGACTGGATGCGCTTGTATTGCAGGGCCACCAGATCCGCGAGCAGCGCGCGCTGGTCGATGCGCTCGCCCACCTTCAGGTCGAAGGTCATGGCGGAATAGGTCTCCACCGAGCCGATGCCGTAGATGCACGACACCGAGGCGACGATGATCACGTCGTCGCGTTCCAGCAGCGCGCGGGTCGCCGCATGGCGCATGCGGTCGATCTGCTCGTTGATGGAAGATTCCTTCTCGATATAGGTGTCGGTGCGCGGGACGTAGGCTTCCGGCTGATAGTAATCGTAGTAGGAGACGAAGTATTCCACCGCATTGTCGGGGAAAAAGCTCTTGAACTCGCCATAGAGCTGGGCCGCCAGGGTCTTGTTGGGCGCGAGCACGATGGCCGGGCGCTGCAGGGTCTCCACCACCTTCGCCATGGTGAAGGTCTTGCCGGATCCGGTGACGCCGAGCAGCACCTGGTCCCGGTCCCCCGCCCGCGCCTGGGCGCACAGCTCGGCGATGGCCTGGGGCTGGTCGCCGGAGGGCTCGAACTCGCTCTTCATTGTGAAGCGCACGCCGCCTTCGGATTTTTCCGGGCGCGGCGGGCGATGGGGCGTCCAGGTCTGGCCGTTGATCTCCGGCCGGCCCTGCTCGATCAGCCGGGAGAGCGCCTGCACCGTGGCCGACGCCCCGGAGGAGGCGAAATCGAGGGTGAGATCCTCCGGCTTCAGCCCCAGCGACTGGGCGAGAGCGGGATCGAGCGCCTGCTCGGGCGCGGGCTCGAAGGCGCGCTGCGAGCGCTCACCGAGCTTTCCGGGACGGGATGCCTTGGCCATGGCGCCAATATGGGCCTTCCACGGCCCGGCCGGAAGGGGCGGGAACGGGACAGGGAGCCCTTGCGCGGCGCGCGCGCCTTGCGCATCACAGGCCGGCCAAGGGGGCGCGCCGCCCTCGCCCGATGGGAATCCCCATGCCCGCCCTTTCCGCCGTCCTGCCGCCGCAGATCGCGCCCATCGTCCTGCTGCTGGCGTCGAACGTGTTCATGACCTTCGCCTGGTACGGGCACCTGCGCTACAAGGCGACGCCGCTCGCTATCGCCATCCTGGCGAGCTGGTCCATCGCCCTGTTCGAATACTGCCTCGCCGTGCCGGCCAACCGGCTGGGCTCCGAGGTCTATTCGCCGGCCGAGCTGAAGACCATGCAGGAGATCATCACCCTCATCGTCTTCGCCGCCTTCTCCGTGCTCTATCTCAAGGAGCCGCTGGGCTGGAACCACCTGGTGGGCCTCGCCCTCATCGCCGCCGGCGCGTTCTTCATCTTCCAGAAGGTCTGACACGCCGCCTCAGCGGGCCGGCACCACCTTTAGAATCTCGCCGTCCTCCTCGTCGGTGGCGAGCCAGAGAGCACCATCCGGGCCCTGGCGCACGTCGCGCACCCGCAGGCCGAGGGGCAGGCGGTCCTCGCCGGTCACCCGGCCGTCGGCGCGCTTCACCCGCACCAGCGCCTGCCCCGCCAGCGCGCCCACGAACAGGCTGCCCCGGAAGGCGGGAAAGAGGTCGCCCGTATAAAAGGTGGCGCCGGACGGGGCGATGGAGGGGTCCCAATAGAACAGCGGCTGCTCCATGCCGTCCTTGGCGGTGCCGACGCCGATCTTCGCCCCCGAATAGTGCCGGCCGTAGCTGATGACCGGCCAGCCGTAATTCTTCCCCGCCTCGGGCGCGTTGATCTCGTCGCCGCCGCGCGCGCCGTGCTCGGCGGTCCACAGGCGGCCGGTGGCGGGATCGAGCGCCGCGCCCTGCACGTTGCGGTGGCCGAGGGAGTAGATCTCCGGACGCGCGCCGGGCGTCGAGCGGAAGGGATTGTCCGCCGGGATCGAGCCGTCCGGATTGATCCGCACGATCTTGCCGAGGGTGGTGGAGAGATCCTGCGCCTTCTCCGACAGGTCGAAGCGCTCGCCCAGGGTGACGAACAGCGTGCCGTCGCGGGCGAACACGAGGCGCGAGCCGAAATGGTTGGTGCCGGACCAGGCGGGCTGCTGGCGGAAGATCACCTGGAGATCGGTGAGGCGCGCGGCATCCTCGGAAAGGCGGGCGCGGGCCACGGCGGTGGCGATGCCGTCCGCGCGCGGCTCGGCGAAGCTCATGTAGATCAGGCGGTTGTCGGCGAAATGGGGATCAAGCGCCACGTCCAGCAGCCCGCCCTGCCCGCGCGCGGCCACCTGCGGCACGCCGTCGATGGGCGGGCCCACCTGCCCGTCCTTCGAGACGAGGCGCAGCCGCCCGGGCCGTTCGGTGACCAGCAGGCGCCCGTCCGGCAGGAAGGCCATGGACCAGGGGTGCTCGAGCCCGCTCGCGAAGGGCACCACCGTGACCTTTTCGCCGGAGAAAGCGTGGATCTCCGGCGCCTCGGCGCGCACGGCACGGGAGGCAAGAAGAGCAAGAAGCCCGGTCAGGAGCAGGAGAAGGAAAGACGCCCCTGGCCGGGCTTCCCTCGTCCGGCGGATGCCGAATGGAAAAGGAAGCAGCCCCGTCGCCATGGCCTAATGGCGATGCCGGGCGGGAACCCGCGCCCAGCTCCGCAGCGCCGCGCGCGGCCCGTAAAGGGCCAGGGCGCCGAGCGCGCCGAACGCGGCAACCAGCGCGATGCCGAGCACGGAAGGAGACAGGCTCGCGCCCACCGAGGCGAACCCCGCGGCCGCCGCCCGGTCGACGCCCAGCGCGAAGGCCACGGCGCCGATGGCGAGGACCAGCGCGAAGGTGATGGCCGCCTGGGCCAGCGCATCGCCGGCGCGATGGGCACGCACCGCGCGGGCGAGCAGTTCCGGATCGGCGGTGGAGGTCGCGCCCGGCCCGGCGGACCACAGGTCCAGCGACGGGTCGCGCTCGAATGCCTCAGACCGGGTGCAACGCAGGTTCACCATGATCGTCCCACACTAGATCCGCCGGCGGTACTGACCCCGAGCGGCCCAGACGGGCCACGAATCACCCCGTCTGCTTGTGTCAAGGTGGCGAGCAACTATGGCCGCTCCGCGGCTGCGCTCACCTAAACCATGGCCATATCATGACATTTGCTCACGGCCTTGCGACTTCTCCCCACTTTGCCCGAAGGCATCCCCGCTCCCGCCGGGCGCCGGGACGCCGCAGCGTTACGATCCTCGCTTGTTCGGGGAAGCGCGCTCCAGTAGTGTCCGCGCGCCCGCGGCCTGCCGCCGCCCGGCATTCGGTGTCAATCTCAAGCGTCCGCCCTTCTCTCACCCGCCAGGAGCGGGCGGATGCGTTCGGAGCAATCAGGCCATGAGCCTCATCTCGTCCGCCCTGAAGCGCATCAAGCCCTCGCCCACCATGGCCATCACCAACAAGGCCCGGGAGCTGAAAGCCGCCGGACGAGACATCATCGCGCTCTCCGCCGGCGAGCCCGATTTCGACACGCCCGAGAACATCAAGGAAGCCGCCATCGCCGCCATCCGCCGCGGCGAGACCAAGTATACGGCGGTGGACGGCATTCCCGAGCTGAAGGCCGCCATCTGCAAGAAGTTCAAGCGCGACAACGATCTCGACTACAAGCCGGCGCAGGTGTCCGTGGGCACCGGCGGCAAGCAGGTGCTGTTCAACGCGCTGGTGGCGACCATCGATGCCGGCGACGAGGTGCTCATCCCCGCGCCCTACTGGGTGAGCTATCCCGATATCGTCGAGTTCTGCGGCGGCAAGCCGGTGCCGGTGCTGACCCGCCTCGAGGACAATTTCAAGCTGCGCCCCGAGGCGCTGGAAGCCGCCATCACACCGAAGACCAAGTGGCTGATCTTCAACTCGCCGTCGAACCCGTCGGGCGCGGCCTACAGCCACGAGGAGCTCAAGGCCCTGACCGACGTGCTGGTGAAGCACCCCCACGTGTGGATCCTCACCGACGACATGTACGAGCACCTGGTCTACGACGACTTCAAGTTCGTCACCCCGGCGCAGGTGGAGCCCAGCCTCTATGAGCGCACGCTCACCATGAACGGCGTGTCGAAGACCTATTGCATGACCGGCTGGCGCATCGGCTATGCGGCGGGCCCGGTGGAGCTCATCAAGGCCATGGGCACGCTGCAGTCGCAGTCCACCTCCAACCCCTCGTCCATCTCCCAGTGGGCGGCGCTGGAGGCGCTGGAGGGCCCGCAGGACTTCATCGCCAAGAACAACCAGGTGTTCAAGGAGCGGCGCGACCTCGTGGTCTCCATGCTCAACCAGGCGAGCGGCCTCACCTGCCCGAAGCCGGAAGGCGCCTTCTACGTCTTCCCGTTCTGCGACGGCGCCATCGGCAAGAAGGGCCCGAACGGCGCGGTCATCGCCAACGACGAGGATTTCGCCACCCAGCTCCTGGAGGCGGAAGGCGTCGCCGTGGTGCAGGGATCGGCGTTCGGCCTCGGCCCGGCGTTCCGCATCTCCTACGCCACCGCCACCTCGGAGCTGGAAGAAGCCTGCCGGCGGATCCAGCGCTTTTGTTCGGGTCTGAGCGGATTGCAAGGCTGAGATGCCGAAGTCGGGAACCCGCGCCACAAAGTAGCGTTGGCGCAACGTGCGAAGCTGAGCTAAGGCTTTGCAGTCTTCGGGCGCCACATCGCGCCCGAAGGCTTCCCACAGGAGGAACATCATCATGAAAGCTCTTCTGAAGGCGGGCCTCGCCGCGGCTGCTCTGCTTGCCGTCGGGGCAGCTCCCGCTGCCGCACAGGCACGTGTGCAGGCTGGGCGCCTGGTGTGCACGGTGGCGCCGAGTGTGAGCTTCGTCATCGGCTCGGTTCGCACCATGAGCTGCACCTTCCATCCGGCGGCGGCCGGCGCCCGGCGCGCCACCTATCAGGGCACGGTGCGCCGCTTCGGCCTCGACCTCGGCGTCAGCCAGGGCGGCACGCTGGTCTGGGGCGTGTTCGCGCCGACCCGCGCGATCGAAACCGGCTCCCTGCGCGGCACCTATGTGGGCGCCACCGCCAATGCCACCATCGGCGTCGGCCTCGGCGCCAACGTCCTGGTGGGCGGCTCGGGCCAGACCATCGCGCTGCAGCCGCTCTCCGTGGAAGGCCAGACCGGCCTCAACCTCGGCGCCGGCGTGTCGGACCTGACCCTGCGCTGATCCCCTCCTGCGCGGTGGGAGGCGCCGCTGCGGCGCGCTCTCCCACCGTGTGGTTTCCAGCCCGATCCCTCCCCCGCCGCCCCTGCCCCAGCCTGTCGCTGCCGCTCCGGAATGCCGGCGGAACGGCACCCCGCAACCCCCAAGATTAGGTTGCGCCGCTGCCGGCGAAGACGTACCTCTGGCGCACGAATCACCAGCCAGTTCCAGCGAATCAGGGGGCGTTCCATGGGTTTTGAGCTTGCCGGTCGTCGTGCGCTCGCGCGCCTTGCCGTGGCCGCCGCCGTGTCCGTGGGCCTCGCCGCTTCGGCCGTGCCGGCCGCGGCGCAGAGCGCCAAGGTCCAGGCCGGCGTTCTGGTCTGTGAGGTGGCGCCGTCCGTGGGCTTCATCCTCGGCTCGCTGCGCGAGATGACCTGCGAGCTGCGCACCGCCAAGGTGCAGCCCTATCAGGTGAAGGCCACCTACAAGGGCACGGTGGCGCGCTTCGGCATCGACATCGGCGTGATCGCCGGCGGCAGCCTCGCCTGGGCGGTGTTCGCCCCCACGGTCAATGTCGGCCCGGCCGATCTCGCCGGCTCCTACGTGGGCGTCACGGCCGATGCCGCATGGGCCATCGGTGGCGGCGTGAACGTCCTGGTGGGCGGCTCGACCAATTCCATCGCGCTCCAGCCGCTGTCGATCGAGGGCCTCGCGGGCGCCGATCTCGCCGCCGGCGTCGCCGACATGACCCTGACCCCCATCGCCCGGTAGCATCGCCCGAGCCGGCCACCCCCAACGGGACGGCCGGCCGGCTGAAGGGCGGGGCGACGGCACGTCGGGCGCCGGGTGAACCGCACCGCGGCGCGCGGCGTTCCCCATGCGGGGCCATCGGGGACTTGCATCGGTCGCAAGCTGGCCGGAGCGGAGCCTTGGCGGCGCGCCGGGGGCCTCGGGAAGCATCGGGAAGGAAGGCGGCCCATGAACCTGTGCATCGTCACCGTTCTGGGCGTCGTGGCGGCGGGACCGCTCCTCGCCGCGCACGCCGTGGCCGCCGACACCGCGACGGCGCAGGATCGCGCACGACGCGTAAGGGTTGCTGAGGGATCCGCCGGCGGCGGCAGCGCCCCGGGGACCGCAGGCGCACCCGCGACCGGTGCGGGCGCTCCTTCCTCGGCGACCGCACCTCCCGCGCCATCCGCCGCCGCGCCCTCCCCCACGCTTCCTGCCGCGACGGCCCAGACCTCCCCACCCGGCGGCACCGCGCCAGCCCAGGGCGCGACGCCCGGCGACTCGCCCGGCGGCGTCGCCTCCGGCCTGCTGGAGTGCCGGGGCGCCTTCGCGGCCGCGTACGGCTTCGGCTCGCGGCGGGAGGTCAAGTGCGAATACCGCGCGATCGCCGGCCCGAATCACTATTACACCGGCACGCTGGAGCGGATCGGCCTCGACCTCGGCGTCTCCGATCAGGGCAGCATGCTGTGGGCCGTGGTGGCATCCACGCCCCACCTCGCCCCCGGCGCGCTGGCCGGCAAATATGTGGGCATGTCGTCCGGCATCTCGCTCGGCCCCGGCTTTTCCGCCAACATCCTGATGTCGCAGGATGCCAGCCGGCAGATCACCCTGCAGCCGCTGAGCGTGTCCTCCGACAGCGGCATCAGCGTCTCGCTGGCCGGCGCCACCTTGACCCTCGTGCCCAGCGCCCCGCTGCCGCAATAAAGCCGGGGCGTAGCCTCCCCTCCCTTGCCTGCCGGCGCCCCATCTGCAACGGATCGTTCGGCGATGCCTCCGCCGATACGGCAGGAGGGAAGGCAGAAAGGAAGGCAAGGCATGCCCGTCGGGCTCTCCGCCTTTTTCCGGGCGCGCGCGACACGCCGCGGGGCGTGAGCGGTGGCGTTCTCCCGCCCCTCCCGCCCCCATCCGGCCCGCACCGCTGCGCGGGCTGCGGCGGCAATGCTTCTCATCCTGGCCCTGCTCATCCCGCCGTACGCGCGCGGCGCGGAGGGCGACCCGCCGCCCGTCCCACTGCAGATCCGGCCCCGCGCCGAGGAACCCTGGAGCCCGGCCAAGGCCTGCCCGCCCGACGAGGTGAGCCCGCGCGACTACAATCGCTGCCTCTACGATGCCTTCCGCACCTCCGAGCAGGCGCTGGAAGCCGAGGTGGCCAACGCCATGGCGATCATCGATGCGCGTGCCGATCTCGCCCCGGTGCAGCGCGCCCGCTGGCGCAACCTGCTGGACGAGGCGCAGTCGCGCTTCCTGATCTTCCGCAATTTCGACTGCCAGAGCGTCGCCCCGTTCGAAGGGCCGCGGGGCATCGGCAATTTCGTCCAGCGCAACCTCTGCCTGATCGACACCAACGCCCACCGCGTGGCCGAGCTCCGGCGGCGCTACGGCACCCTGCCCGTCGCCCGCGAGGAGACGGCGAGCGGACCGGAATATCGCCCGGGCACCTGGAGCTTCCGCATGCCCCCGCCGGTGAACTGACGCCCTCGCCGCGATCGGCGGAGCGGGCCGCGCCGAGGCTTGCGCCCATCCCGCCTTTTGCCAATGCTGGGGCGGCGCGGCGGCGGCGCAACGGGAGGTGAGGCCATGGCTCCAGTGATCTGCATCGGCGAGGTGATGGTCGAGCTCGCCCGCGGATCGGACGGGCGCTACGGCCTCGGCTTCGGCGGCGACACCTTCAACACCGCCGTCTATCTCGCCCGCGCCGGGGTGGAGGTGGCCTACGCCACGGCGTTGGGCGACGACACCTTCTCGCACGATATCCGCGCCTTCGCCGAGGCGGAGGGCGTTGGGATGGATCTGGCGCTCACCGCCAAGGGCCGCGTGCCGGGGCTTTACCTCATCACCACCGACCCGGCGGGCGAGCGCAGCTTTAACTACTGGCGCGAGGCCGCCCCTGCCCGCGCGCTGTTCGAGATGGAGGGCTGGCAAGGCGTCGCCGAGGCGCTGGTTGCGGCCCGTGCGGTGATCTTTTCGGGCATCACGCTGTCGCTCTACACCAATCTCGGGCTCGGGCGCTTCCTGGCGACGCTGGAGCTCGCCGGTCAGCAGGGCGCCTGGCGCATCTTCGACGGCAACTACCGGCCCAAGGGCTGGGGCGGCGACGCGGCACGCGCGCGCACCGTGTTCGCCGAGGCGCTGAAGCGCACCTCCCTCGCCCTGCCCACCTTCGAGGACGAGGCGGCCCTGTGGGGCGACGGCTCGCCCGCCGCCACGGTGGCGCGCATCACCACCTATGGCGTGCCCGAGGTGGTGGTGAAGAATGGCGCCCGCGGCGCCCTCGTCCATGCCGGGGGACGCACCGTCGAGGTGCCGGTGGAGCGCGAGATCGCCCCGCTCGACACCACCGGCGCCGGCGACAGCTTCAATGCCGCCTATGTGGCCGCGCGCCTGAGAGGCGCCTCGCCGGAGGACGCCGCCCGCGCCGGCCACAAACTGGCGGGCGAGGTGATTCTCTATCGCGGCGCCATCATCCCCCGCGACGCCCGGCCGGGCGTGCGCGCCCACTGACCGGGCCGAAGGCGGCGCGCGGCCGGTCGCTCCCGCAGATGCACGAAGGCCCGCCCAGGCGGGGCGGGCCTTGCCAGAGTTCCGTGTGGGGGTGGCGTCAGGCGGCCACGAGGTCGCGGTGCTCGGCCACGGTGGAATCCGCATTGAGCCGGTAGACGATGGGGGCGCCGGTGGCGAGCTCGCGCTTCACGATGCCCTCGGGGGAGAGCTTCTCCAGCACCATCACCAAGGCGCGGAGCGAATTGCCGTGGGCCGCCACCAGGGTGCGCTCGCCGCGCAGCACGCCGGGCAGGATCTCCTGCACGTAATAGGGCAGCGTGCGGGCCACCGTGTCGCGCAGGCTCTCGCCGCCGGGGGGCGGCACGTCATAGGAGCGGCGCCAGACCAGCACCTGGTCCTCGCCCCATTTGGCGCGGGCGTCATCCTTGTTGAGGCCGGAGAGGTCGCCATAGTCGCGCTCGTTGAGCGCCTGGTTGGCGACGGTCCTGAGGCTCGACAGGCCCATCTCCTCCAGCACCAGCGCGCAGGTGCGCTGCGCCCGGCCGAGGGCCGAAGTGAAGGCCACGTCGAAGCCGATGCCCTGCGCCTTCAGGAGCGCGCCGGCGCGCTTCGCCTCGCTGACGCCCTGGTCGGTGAGGCCGGGATCGCGCCATCCGGTGAAGAGGTTCTGCAAATTCCACTCGCTCTGTCCGTGGCGGACGAGCACCAATATGCGTTCGGACATGACAAAGCTCCGCAGTCACGAGTCAAAAATCGGAAAGGCCGAGCACGTCGACCATGGAGTAGAGCCCGGCCGGGCGCCCCCTCACCCACTGCGCGGCCTTGAGCGCGCCGCGGGAGAAGATCATGCGGTCCTCGGCCTTGTGGGCGAGCTCGATGCGTTCGGCGGGGCCGGCGAAGATCACCACGTGCTCACCCACCACCGAGCCGCCGCGCAGGCTGGCGAAGCCGATGGCGCCCGTCTTGCGGGCGCCGGTGAGGCCGTCGCGGCCGCGCTCGGAGCACTCGTCGAGATGCCTCCCGCGCCCCTCGGCCGCCGCCTCGCCCAGCAGCAGGGCCGTGCCGGAGGGGGCATCCACCTTCTTGTTGTGGTGCATCTCCACGATCTCGATGTCGAAGCTCTCATCGAGGGTCGCCGCCACGCGGCGGGTCAGCGCCGCCAGAAGATTGACGCCGAGGCTCATGTTGCCCGACTTCACGATGGCGATGGACTTGGCCGCATCGCCGAGCGCGAACAGGTCCTCGGTGGAAAAGCCGGTGGTGCCGATCACCTGCGCGACGGGGTGGGTCGCGCTCATCTCCACGAGGGCGCGGGCGAGGCGCACGGTGGCGGACGGACTGGAGAAGTCGATCACCACGTCGGCGCCGGCCACCGCCTCGGCCACGTCGGCGGTCACCACGACGCCGTTGGCGCGGCCGGTGGCCATGAGGCCCGTATCCTCACCCAGATGGGCGCTCTCCCCATGCTCCAGCGCGCCGACGAGCTCCAATGTCTCGCTTTCCCCAAGCGCGCGGATGAGGGCGAGGCCCATGCGCCCGCCGGCCCCGTTGATGGCCACCTTCACCTTCGACACGCTTATCCTCCAGCCCCGCCCGACGCCGCATAGGCCGCGGTTTCCTTGCCGGTGTAGCCGGCGATGATGATGAGATCGACCGCCGCCGCATCCTTGCGGATGGCGATGGCCCGCTGATAGGCGGGGGAGTGATAGCAGGCACGCGCGGTCACCACATCGCGGAAGGCGACCACCACGTTGCCGGCGCGGCCCCGTCCCTCGGTCTGCTCGGCGCGCCCGCCACGCACCAGGAACCAGGCGCCGAACGCGCTGAAGGCTTCGCCCGCGGCCGCGACATACTCGCGAGCGCGCACCTCGTCCTCCACGTCGATCCGCATCATCCAGTAGCCGCGGGGCAGATGGGCGGAGCCCTCGGGCGGCGGCGCCGCGCTGGGCTGGGTGCCGCCATAGCCCTCCACCACCACGAAATCGGCCACCGCGTAGGGCCGGCGCAAATCCACCACCTTCTGGTATTCGGGCGAGCGGTAGACGGCAAGGGCCTCCTCATAGGAGGCGAACTCCACCACCACGTTGCGGTGGCAGCGCAGGCCTTCCATGGGGTCGAAATCGCCGCCGCGCACCAGGAACCGGCCCGAATGGGATTCCACGAAGGGACGGTTGGCCTCGGTGAAGGTGATGTATTCCACCTGGTTGATCACATCGAGATTGAGCAGCCAATAGCCCTTGGCCATCCTCCCCCCTCCCTCAAGGCCCGCCGCCGCAGCGGGGCCGAACCGCGCGCGTCAGGCGCCGGCCATCTCGTCGAGGATCGCCCGCGCCGCGGCGGCGGGGTCCTCGGCCGCGCTGATGGGGCGGCCCACCACGATCTTGTCCGCGCCCCACTGGAGCGCCTGGGACGGCGTGGCGACCCGCTTCTGGTCGCCGGCGGAAACCCCCACGGGCCGCACGCCGGGCGTCACCACCAGACCGTCCGGCCCCAGCACCGAGCGCACCATGGCGGCATCGGTGGGCGCGCAGATCACGCCCGAAACGCCGGCCTCCCGCGCCTGGCCGGCGCGAAGCCGCACGGTGTCCGTCACCCCCTGGCCGTAGCCGGCCAGGACCAAGTCCGCATCGTCATAGGAGGTGAGCACCGTGACGCCCAGCACCTTCAAGGCGCTGCCCTCGGCGCCCTTGGCGGCGGCCGCCAGCGTCTGCGGATAGGCGTGCACGGTGAGCAGGCTCACCCCGCATTCCGCCGCCACGGCGGTGGCCCGTTCCACGGTGGTGCCGATATCGTGCAGCTTGAGATCGAGAAACACCTTCTTGCCCCCGCCGATCAGGTCGTGGGCGAGGTCGAGGCCGCCGGCGATGGTGAGCTCAAGGCCGATCTTGTAGAAGCTGACCTCGTCGCCGAGCTGCCAGACGAGCGCCTCCGCCGCGGTCACGGTAGGGAAATCCAGGGCGACGATGAGGCGATCGCGCACGCCGGCTCGGAGATCGGTGGCTCGGGGATCGGTGTCCGTCACGCCGCTTGGCCCTCCCTCATGGTGCCGGCCGCTCCGGCGCGGCGCCTGCCCGTCCGCCAGCCGGCGAAGAGCGGTCCGCGCGCGCCACAGGGGTTAGCCCGCAACGGGCGCTGGAGCAAGCGCCGGGAACTGCTGGCCGCCCCTCACGGGCGGCGATAGGCCCACACCCGCGCCGGCGGGATGTTCATCCATACCCGCGGCGAGCGCGCGCCGTCGATCTTGCCGGCCACCAGCGGCACCGGCGAGACCACCGCATAGGTGAACTGTACGAAGGGCGACCCCGGATGGGACAGGTCGAACGCCTCGTTGACCATGCGATGGCGCTCGGTGACCGGCATGGTGAAAAGCGGCAGCGAGGAGATGGTGCCCACCGCCTTGCCGGGAAGCTGATTCTTCAGGGTCTTGCCGAGCTGGTAGGCATCGCCGTGGATGACCGTCGCGCCGGGATAGCGGTGGCGCAGCAGGGCGCAGAATTCCGGATTGTACTCGATGAGGAAGAGCCGCTCGGGCGCGAAGCCGCGCTTCAGCAGGGCCTTGGTCACCGGCCCGGTGCCCGGCCCGAGCTCGATCACCGGCCCGTCCTGGGCGGGATCGAGATAGCCCGCCATCATCTTGGCGAGCGCAGGGCTGGAGGGCGCCACCGCGCCGGTCTTGAGCGGGTTCTGAAACCACGACTGCAGGAATCGCACCTCGTCCTTAAGGTGGGGCTTCGCCACCGGCGGCTTGCGAAGCGGACTGCGATGGTCGTGGGAATGAAGCATCTACGGCACCTCGGGCGCCCGGCTGGGTCGGATGTCAGGCGCTTAGACGGGAAAGCAGGCGGGGTCAAGATTCCGGCGCCCCGACATCCCGGCGCCACCCCGACGATGGCGACAAGGACCCCATTGCATGGCGGAAGAAAGGCAAGGGCGGCGGCGAACGCAAATGCCGCAGAACACGGCGCCCGATCGGGGAAAGCGAAGGGAGGGCGGCGCCTCAGCTGCCCTCGGCGGCGCCCTGGAAGAATTCCTTCACCTTGGAGAAGAAGCCGGTCGATTCGGGATGGGTGTCGCCCGAGCTTTCCTTCTCGAACTCGGCCAGCAGCTCCTTCTGCCGCTTGGTCAGCTTCTGCGGGGTCTCCACCACCACCTGCACATACATGTCGCCATGGTTGCGGGTGCGCAGGATGGGCATGCCCTTGCCGGCGAGGCGGAAGCGCTTCTGCGACTGGGTGCCGTCCGGAATCTTCACCTTGGACTTGTCGCCGTCGATGGTGGGCACCTCTACCGCGCCGCCGAGCGCCGCCGTCACCATGGAGATGGGCACGCGGCAGTAGAGGTCCGCCCCCTCGCGCTGGAAGAAAGCGTGGGGCTCGATGGAGAGGAAGATGTAGAGATCGCCCGGCGCGCCGCCGCGCACCCCGGCCTCGCCCTCGCCGCCGAGGCGGATGCGGGTGCCGTCCTCGACGCCCGCGGGGATCTGCACCGAGAGGGTGCGCTCGCGGGTCACCCGGCCGGCGCCGCCGCACTCGCCGCACGGATCCTCGATGACGCTGCCGCGCCCCTGACAGGTGGGGCAGGTGCGCTCCAGGGTGAAGAAGCCCTGGGCATGGCGGATCTTGCCCGCCCCGCCGCAGGTGCGGCACACCTTGGGCTCGGTGCCGGCCTTGGCGCCGGTGCCGGTGCAGGCCTCGCAGGTGATGGAGGTGGGGATCTTGATCTGCGCGGTCTTGCCCTCGTAGGCCTCCTCCAGCGTGATCTCCATGTTGTAGCGCAGGTCCGCGCCGCGCCCGCGGGCCCCCGCGCCGCCGCGCCCGCGGCCCATGTTGCCGCCGAACAGATCGTCGAAGATGTCCGCGAAGGTGGAGGCGAAATCCGAGCCGAAGCCGGGCCCCGCGCCGCCGCCGCCATTCTCGAAGGCAGCATGGCCGAAGCGGTCGTAGGCGGCGCGCTTCTGCGGGTCCTTCAGGACCTCGTAGGCTTCGTTGACCTCCTTGAAGCGGATCTCCGCCTCGCCGTCCCCCTGGTTGCGGTCGGGGTGCCATTTCATGGCGAGCTTGCGGTAGGAGGCCTTGAGAATGGTCTCGTCGGCGCCGCGATCGCAGCCGAGAACGTCGTAATAGTCACGCTTGGACATGGTCGATCTTCACCCGCAACCGCCCTCCAGCGGCACCGCCCTTGCCGTGGCCGCGGGGTTGAAACTCAATGAGGCGAATACCTTAAAGGCAAACCGGCACAAGAACGCAAGACGGGGGCGGTGCTTTCGCCCCTCCCCCGTCCCGGATTTCAGGCTCAGGCGGACTTCTTCTTGTCGTCGCCGTCCACCTCGGTGAACTCGGCGTCCACCACGTCGTCGGCCGGCTTGGAAGCGGCTTCCTCGCCGCCCTGCTGAGCCGAATACATGGCCTCGCCGAGCTTGAGGGAGGCCTGGGCCAGCGCCTGGGTCTTCGAGGTGATGGCCTCGACGTTGTCGCCTTCCAGCGCGCTCTTGAGGTCGGCCAGCGCCGCCTCGATGGCGCCCTTCTCCGCCGCGCCGACCTTGTCGCCATGCTCGGCGAGGGCCTTCTCGGTGGAGTGGATGAGCGCCTCGGCGTGGTTCTTGGCCTCGGCCGCCTCCTTGCGCTTCTTGTCCTCGGCCGCGTGGGCCTCGGCGTCCTTCACCATCTTGTCGATGTCGGCATCGGAGAGGCCGCCCGAGGCCTGGATGCGGATCTGCTGCTCCTTGCCGGTGCCCTTGTCCTTGGCGGAGACCTGCACGATGCCGTTGGCGTCGATGTCGAAGGTCACCTCCACCTGCGGCACGCCGCGCGGCGCCGGGGGAATGCCCACGAGGTCGAACTGGCCGAGGATCTTGTTGTCCGCCGCCATCTCGCGCTCGCCCTGGAACACCCGGATGGTGACCGCCGTCTGGCCATCCTCGGCCGTGGAGAACACCTGGCTCTTCTTGGTCGGGATGGTGGTGTTGCGGTCGATGAGGCGGGTGAACACGCCGCCCAGGGTCTCGATGCCCAGGGACAGCGGGGTCACGTCGAGCAGCAGCACGTCCTTCACGTCGCCCTGCAGCACGCCCGCCTGGATGGCGGCGCCGATGGCGACCACCTCGTCCGGGTTGACGCCCTTGTGGGGCTCCTTGCCGAAGAACTGCTTCACCACTTCCTGCACCTTCGGCATGCGGGTCATGCCGCCGACGAGAACCACCTCGTCGATCTGCCCGGCGGTGAGGCCGGCATCCTTCAGCGCCTGCCGGCAGGGCTCGACGGTCTTCTGGATGAGGTCATCCACCAGCGCCTCGAACTTGGCGCGGGTCAGCTTCATGGTGAGGTGCTTCGGGCCCGAGGCGTCGGCGGTGATGAACGGCAGGTTCACCTCGGTCTGGGTCGCGGACGACAGCTCGATCTTGGCCTTCTCGGCGGCTTCCTTCAGCCGCTGGAGGGCGAGCTTGTCGTTGCGCAGGTCGATGCCCTGCTCCTTCTTGAACTCGTCGGCGAGGTAGTTCACCAGCCGCATGTCGAAGTCTTCGCCGCCGAGGAAGGTGTCGCCGTTGGTGGACTTCACCTCGAACACGCCGTCGCCGATCTCCAGCACCGACACGTCGAAGGTGCCGCCGCCGAGGTCATAGACCGCGATGGTGCCGGCCGACTTCTTGTCGAGGCCGTAAGCAAGGGCGGCCGCGGTGGGCTCGTTGATGATGCGCAGCACCTCGAGGCCGGCGATCTTGCCGGCGTCCTTGGTGGCCTGGCGCTGGGCGTCGTTGAAGTAGGCGGGGACCGTGATGACGGCCTTCTCCACCTTCTCGCCCAGGAAGGATTCAGCGGTCTCCTTCATCTTCTGCAGGATGAAGGCGGAAATCTGCGAGGGAGAGAACTTCTTGCCGTCCGCCTCGACCCAGGCATCGCCGTTGTCGGCGCGCACGATGTGGTAGGGGACGAGCTTCTTGTCCTTCTCGACGGTGGGATCGTCGTAGCGGCGGCCGATGAGGCGCTTCACCGCGAAGATGGTGCGCTCGGGATTGGTGACGCTCTGGCGCTTGGCGGGCTGGCCGACGAGACGCTCGCCATCCTCCGTAAAGGCGACGATGGAAGGCGTGGTGCGCGCGCCCTCGGCGTTCTCGATGACTTTCGGGGTGGACCCCTCCATCACCGCAACGCAGGAATTGGTGGTGCCGAGGTCGATACCGATGATCTTGGCCATATACAATCTCCTTGCCGGCGGACCGACCGGGCCCTTGCGGCGCCCGTGGAGGAATCTGCGAGCCCCTCCCGCAGCTTTCCGCCGGCCCCCGTTTGCAAAATTTGGGGTTCGCCGCGAGTGCGACGATCGAAGGCGCATATAGGGGGGGCCTTTTGGCGCCGCAAGGCGTACAAGGTGGCCGCCCCTACCTTTTTCAACCCTCCGAAGAGGACCCTCCCATGGCCGGCCCCTCCCTGATCGGCGCCAGTGACAGCGCCGTGCTCGTGGTTGTCGACCTGCAAGTGGATTTCCTGCCCGGAGGCGCCCTCGCGGTGCCTTTCGGCGACGAAGTGCTGCCGCTCGCCAATCAGGTGGCGGCGCGCTTCAAGAACGTGGTCCTCACCCAGGACTGGCACCCGGCGGACCATGTCTCCTTCGCCTCCAGCCATCCCGGCAAGGCGGCCTTCGAGGCCATCGAGCTGGCCTACGGCCCGCAGATCCTGTGGCCCGACCATTGCCTGCAGGACAGCCCGGGCGCGCGCTTCTCCGCCCACCTGGACGTGCCCCATGCCCAGGCGATCATCCGCAAGGGGCACCACAGCACCATCGACAGCTATTCAGCGTTCTACGAGGCCGATCGCACCACCCCCACCGGCCTTGCCGGCTATCTGCGCGAGCGCGGCATCGAGCAGGTCTATCTGCTGGGGCTGGCGACGGATTTCTGCGTCGCATGGTCGGCCGTGGATGCCGCGCGCCACGGCTTTTCCACCCATGTGATCGACGAGGCGTGCCGCGCCATCGACGTGGACGGCTCCCTCGCCCAGGCCTATGCCGACATGGCCGGAGCGGGCGTGCTCATAGCGCCGCTCTCCGATCACCTGTCCTAGCCGCCAACGGGCGCGCCGCGGCACTTGCCCGGACGGCGCGCCCCGTCACTGGGCCGAGGTCATCCATCCCATGAAGGCGCCGGTGGCATCGCTGACGATGGCGATGCGGCCGATGCCGGGCACGTCGAACGGCTCGCGCACCACCTGGCCGCCGTTCTGCTTCAACAGCTCCAGGCGCTGCTCCACATTGTCCACGTTGATGTAGGAGAACCAGTGGGGCGGCACGGTGGCCGGCACGATGTCGGACTTGTCCATCAGCCCGGCGACGGGCTCCTCGCCGAGCATGGCGACATAATAGGACTTGCCCCCGTCCATGGGCATTTCCGCGAAGGACCAGCCGAGCGTGGCGCCGTAGAAGGCCTTCGCCTTCTCCACGTCGTCGGTCATCAGTTCGTTCCAGTAGAATTTGCCATGTTGGGCCATGGGCCTCTCCCTTGCGAGCCGGTGTGCTCGCGGCCTTTTGGGCGCGCCGCATCGGGCGCAGGCTGCGCCGTAGGCGAGTACTATGCGCGCATCCGGCGGGAAATGCATGATGTTCCGGCAAAGGGCGGATCGGCCCGGATCGCATGGCCGGCTGAGCGGCCCATCCGTCGGGAGGAGCCATGACCGAGGTTCGCGCGGCAGAGGAGCCCTCCCCCCTGGAGGTTCAGCCCGGCGCCCTGTGGTATCGCGGCGCCATCGACCGGGCCGGGCAGGAAGCCCTCCTGGCGGATATCGACCGGGTGCTGGCCGAAGCGCCGCCCTTCGTCCCGCGCATGCCGCGCACCGGCGCGCCTTTGTCGGTGCGCATGAGCAATTGCGGCCCGCTGGGCTGGATTTCCGATGCAGCGGGATACCGCTACCAGGCCTTCCATCCGGATACCCGCCGCCCCTGGCCGGCCATGCCGGATCGCCTCCTCGCCCTGTGGGAGCGTTTCGCGGGCTATGGCGCGCCGCCCGAGGCCTGCCTCATCAATCTCTACGGCCCCGAGGCCCGCATGAGCCTGCACCAGGATCGCGACGAGGCGGATTTCGCCGCCCCGGTGCTGTCCATCTCGCTGGGCGCCACGGCCATCTTCCGCCTGGGCGGGGAAACGCGGCGCGGGCCCACCCGCTCCGTCCGCCTGGCCTCCGGCGACATCTTCGTGCTGGGCGGGGCGAGCCGCCTCGCCTTCCACGGCATCGACCGGATCCTCGCCGGCAGCTCCACCCTGGTGGCCGACGGCGGACGCATCAACCTGACCCTTCGCCGTGTGACGGCAATATGATACTCAGAGCGTGAATCACCGGGTCACGTTTTGGCCCCCTTTGCTCCACAAAAGCGGTCATCTTCGACCGCGATGCCGGTCCGCCGCCCCGCAACGGCACGCGGCCGGCCCCGCCGCCCTCCGGGAGCCCGCTCATGCGCCAAGGCCTCGTCGCCCTCGTCATCCTCGTCTGGTCCGCTTTCGGCGCGCTGGCCGAGCAGGCGGTCTTCCCGCGCGGCTCCTCCATCGGCATGGAGCCGCCCGCCGGTATGGAGCCGAGCACCAATTTCGCCGGCTTCGAGAACAAGCAGAAGGGCGCCTCCATCCTGGTGGTGGACATGCCGCCCGATGCCTTTCCCCAGCTCGAAGCCGGATTTACCGACCAGGCCCTGGCGGCCAAGGGCATCACCGTGCAAAGCCGCCGCGACTTCCCGGTCGGCACGTCCAAGGGCGTGCTGGTGACCGGAATCCAGAGCGCGGGCGCCGGGCAGGTGAAGAAATGGGTGCTGCTGGTGGGCAACGAGACCGCCACCGCCCTCGTCACCATGCAGGTGCCCGAGGCCGAGGCCGCCGCCTTCCCGGACGCCGCGGTGGAGGCGGCGTTCAAGACGCTGCGCTTCCGCTCCGCCGAGGACCAGCTTGCGGATCTGCCCTTCGCGATCACCGATTTCGCCGGCTTCCGGGCGCTGCGCACCCTCGGCGCCACCTCGGTCATCCTGACCCAGGGGCCGAAGAACACCTTCGACGGCGACGAGCAGCCCTATTTCGTGATCTCCGTCGGCGCCGGCGCCCCGCGCGACGACGAGCGCCGGCAGTTCGCCTTGCGCTCCCTGTCCACCCTGTCGGGCATGAAGGAACTGCGGGTCGAGCGGGCCGAGCCGCTGCGCATCCACAACCGCCTCGGCTACGAGGTGATGGCCAATGCGCTGGACGCCAAGACCGGCACGCCCCTCAAGGTGGTGCAATGGTTCAGCTTCGGCCCCACCGCCCACATGCGCATGGTGGCGGTGACCCGGGCGGACCAGTTCCCCGAGCTCTATCCGAAGCTGCGCGCCATCCGCGACGGCATCGAATCGCGCTGACGCCCGCCGCCCCCCGCGCGGCCGCTCACCGCCCATCGGGACCCGGCGGCGGATCGGCCGCGTCGGCGGGCCCGGCCGCATCGGGAGCGTGCCAGGACCGTAGCGAGCCGCGGGCGCGGCCCGTGGCGGCGGCGCTCAATCCGTAATGCCGGGCGAGCCGGTCGAGGGCGAGGCCGAGCACCACCTTGGCAGTGCGCGCCGGCCAGCCGCGCTCCCGCTCCACCTCCTCGAGCCCCTTGAGGAAGCAGCACACATCCAGCAGCACGCCGGACAGCTCCGGCCCCACGACGGCGAGCGCCTTGGCAAGGCGCTGCTTGGCCGCCATCACCATGTCGGTGAAGGCCTCGGGCCCGCCTCCCCCGGCCGGCATCTCCCACCGGGCGGTCACGCGGGGGGTGAGCCGGGCGCGGGTGAAATCGAGCCGCAGGCGCTCACCCGCTTCGAGCTGGGCGGCATCGATCAGCGCCCGCCCGTCGCGGCCGGTGCGCCGCGCCAGCCAGACGAGCGGGCTTTCCTGGGCGTTGCGCAGGACGCTGCGCGCGACGCCCTCCACCTCCACCACGTCCGGGACGAGGCACGCCGCGGCGGTCGCCGCCGCCCTGGACAGGCGGGAGCGCCCGGCGCCAGCGGCCTTGGCGGCGAGACGGCTGCCGGCCTTCGAACGGGTCGCCATGGCGCGGCTCACAGCCCGGCCGCCCAGCGCGCGTTGCGCTCCAGCGCGGCGACGCTGCGGTCGAAACCGGAATCGTCCCGCAGATCCTCGACGCGCCGGCAGGCGTGGGCCACCGTGCTGCGGTCGCGGTGGAAGGCGCGGGCCACATCGGCCTGCGGCAGGCCGAGCGCCACGTGGGCGAGATACATGGCGAGCTGGCGCGCGGCCGCCACCGGGGCGCGCGAGCGGGTTTCGGCGAGGATCGTCTCCAGGGGAACCTTGGCCGCCGCGGCCACCAGCGCCGCCACCACCCGGCAGGCGTCGGGCATGGCGCTGCCGGCAGGGTCGGCGGTCCGGACCACGGGCGAGGCGGGGCGGGGGCCCCCGCGCATCAGGGGCATCTCGGGCTGTGATGGGGAGGTCCGCGTCGCCATGACAATCACTCGTTGTAGGTATCTATTCCTACACTCATCTTGAGAGGGCGCAAGCCGGCGCGGATAAGTCAGCCGCTGCCTCGGCCCCGGAAGCTCATTTTATGAGGTTATTATAGTCATTTATGGGTAATCTGCCGGCCCTCGACGGCCGACGAGATAGGAACTTATCCCCGTCGCCGCTCCAGGTCCGCAGCATGCCGGCCTCATCCACCGGACGACGGCGCGCTCATGGCTCAGGACCACCACAGGCTTCGCAACGGAAAAGAGATCCGGGCCTTCCGGAGCTTCGACCGGGAATCTGATCTGCTGCGCAAAATGGCAAATCTATCGATCATCTTTGCCGGTACTGCAGAACTGCACCGCGCCCTGCGTCAGGCACGGCGCGCGGCGCGGGCCGGCGAGCGCGGCTATGATCCCGCGCGCCATGCCGCGCTTCTGCGTCTCGCATCCGGCAGCACGGCCCGGAACCAGCGGGAGCAGCGGCACGGCGCCACGAATGTGGGGTAGCGAGATAACGATCAATGCCCGCGGCGAAACCAGGCCATCCCGATCGGAGCTTTGCCGCCCCGGCCCGTCGGGGCCCTATCCGGCCCGCGTCTTCCGCGTTCCAGCCTCGCCCGCGAAGGGCGGCGTTCCGGCCCCCACATCACAATAAAACCCCGGAACGCCCAGCCAAAAGGCCGGGAGCCGGGGTCATCAATTCTTTACCGCCAGAAGAAATCGTTTACATCATCCGGCGCGCCGCACCGGCGAATGCGCGAAACCGCTGCGCGGAACGCCATCCGCCCAGGCGCCCGCGCCGCACGAAGCGGCACGGGAGCGGCGCATCCTCAGCGGCGGCGGCGACGCTGCTGGCCCAGGCCCATTTGCTTGGCGAGCTCAGAGCGCGCCGCAGCATAATTGGGTGCAACCATGGGATAGTCCGGCGGCAAATTCCACTTTTCGCGGTACTGCTCCGGGGTCATGTCGTATTGGGTCCGCAGATGGCGCTTCAACGACTTGAATTTCTTGCCATCTTCGAGGCAAACGATGAAATCGGGCATCACCGATTTCTTCAGCGGAACCGCAGGCTTCAGGGGCTCGGGAGCCGGCTCGCTCTCGCCCTTGGAAACACGCTGCAATGCAGCATGAACCTCATTGATGAGTGCGGGCAAATCAGCCGCAGAAACCGAATTATTGCTGACATAGGCGGAGACGATGTCAGCTGCCAGCTCGATGTAGGTGGTCGTTTCCGTTGTTTCGTTCATGACAGATTCTTCGAGGCTGTGAATGAAATTCAACAAATCGCGTTGAATAGGAGCTCTGCTTGGGGGGTATCCTGTCGCGGCAAGCCAGCGAACGGCATCAACCCGATTCGAACCGGCTGATGCCCTTCCTTGTTAGGTTCAATAAAAACCAAATGCAAGATCATTCTCCGGAAGAATTCAGTTCTTCTTCCTTGCTCTTCCCCCATTGTGCACTCTAACGGCCAGCACTCGCGCTGCAACAGTGCAATCGAGACAATTGCTGTGCACTGTGCCGAACAAGTGGGCGGCGCGGTGCGGCGCTTGAGAACCTCCGGGGAAACACCTACCTAAGGGCGACCATAGGATGGGGGTTTCCATGCCCGATGACGCAACGTCCGTTTCGCCGCCCGGCGCCGAGCCCGAGCGGATCGAGAAGACCGAAGCCGAATGGCAGTCCTGCCTGACGCCCGAGCAGTTCCACGTCCTGCGCCAGCAGGGCACCGAGCGCGCCTTCACCGGCCCCTATTGGGACGAGAAGCGCGCCGGCCTCTACAGCTGCGCCGCGTGCGGCGCCCCGCTGTTCCGCTCCGAGGCCAAGTATGAATCCGGCACCGGCTGGCCGAGCTTCTTCTCGCCCGTGTCCCACGAGGCGGTGATCACCCACGAGGACACCTCCCATGGCATGCGCCGCATCGAGGTGCGCTGCGCCCGCTGCGACAGCCACCTCGGCCACGTCTTCCCGGACGGGCCGGCGCCCACGGGCCTGCGCTTCTGCATGAACGGCACGGCGCTGTCCCTCTCGCCGGACAAGGAGGGCTGAGGTGGCGCTGCCGGAACCGCCGCGCGCGCCGCGCCATCCATCCACCCGCACCCTCCACGGCCAGGAGCTGAGCGACGATTACGCGTGGCTGCGCGCCGACAACTGGCGCGAGGTGATGAAGGACCCCGCCGTCCTGTCGGGCGAGATCCGCGCCTATCTCGAAGCCGAGAACGCCTATGCGGATGCCTGGTTCGCCCCCTCGGCCGAGTTGCGCACGCGCCTGGTGAAGGAAATGCGCGGGCGCATCAAGGAGGATGACTCCTCGGTGCCCAGCCCCGACGGGCCGTTCGCCTATTACCTGCGCCACCGCGAGGGCGGCCAGCATCCGCTGCTCTGCCGCAAGGCCTGGGCGGACGGGACCGTCACGGGGGAGGAGACTCTCCTGCTCGACGGCGACAAGGAAGCCGAGGGCAAGGCTTACTTCCACCTCGGCGGCACGCGCCATTCGAACGATCACCGATATTTCGCCTGGAGCGCCGACCTCGCCGGCTCGGAGCTTTACACCCTCCGTGTCAGGGATCTTTCCACCGGCAAGGATCTGCCGGACATCATCAGCGAGGCCACCGGCGATCTTCTGTGGAGCGCCGACGCCACCGCCCTCTATTACATCCGGCGCGATGCCGAGCACCGCCCGTCCAAGGTGTTCCGCCACGTGCTGGGCACGCCGGCCGAGAGCGACGTGCTGGTCTATGAGGAGCCGGACAAGGGCTTCTTCGTCTCCCTTGGGGAAACCCAGTCGCGCGCCTTCGGCCTCATCGGCTGCGGCGACCACGAGACCTCCGAGGCCCATCTCCTGGACCTTGCCGATCCCGCCGCGACCCCCCGCCTCGTCGCCGCCCGCGCCCCCGGCGTGCGCTACGACGTGGAGCACCACCCGAGCCTCGGCGGCGTCGACAGCCTCGTCATCCACACCAATGCGGACGGTGCCGAGGACTTCAAGCTGGTCACCGCCCCCACCGCGGCGCCGGGACGGGAGAACTGGCGCGACCTCGTGCCCCACGTTCCCGGACGCATGGTGCTCAGCACCACCTGCTACGCCAGCCACATGGTGCGCCTGGAGCGCGAGGCCGGCCTGCCGCGCATCGTGGTGCGCGACATCGCCTCGGGCGCGGAGCATGCGATCGCCTTCGCAGAGGAGGCCTATGCGCTCGGCCTCGACGGCGGCTATGAATTCGCCACGCCCCGCCTGCGCTTCACCTATGCCTCCATGACCACGCCGGCCGAGGTATGGGACTACGATACGGTGAGCCGCGAGCGCCGCCTGATGAAGCGGCAGGAAGTGCCCTCCGGGCATGATCCGGCCGATTACGTCACCCGCCGCATCTTCGCCAAAGCCGGCGACGGCGAGATGGTGCCGATCTCCCTGCTCTACCGCGCCGGCACGGTGTTCGACGGCTCGGCGCCGCTGCTGCTCTACGGCTATGGCGCGTACGGAATTACCATTCCGGCGGGCTTCTCCACGAGCCGCCTGTCGCTGGTGGACCGCGGCTTCATCTATGCGATCGCCCATATCCGCGGCGGCACCGAGAAGGGCTGGCACTGGTATACCGACGGCAAGCTCGCCAGGAAGACCAACACCTTCACCGACTTCATCGCCGCCGCCGAGCATCTCGTTGCGGAAGGCATGACCAGGCCGGAGCGCATCGTCGCCCACGGCGGCTCGGCGGGGGGCATGCTGATGGGCGCCATCGCCAACCTGCGGCCGGAGCTGTTCGGCGGGATCATCGCCGAGGTGCCGTTCGTTGACGTTCTGTCCACCATGCTGGACGACACCCTGCCGCTCACCCCGCCGGAATGGCCGGAGTGGGGCAACCCCATCCGCGACGAGGGTGCATTCCGGCACATCCTGTCCTATTCGCCGGTGGACAACGTGCACGAGGCCGCCTATCCCGCCATCTTCGCGCTGGCCGGCCTCACCGATCCGCGGGTGACCTACTGGGAGCCCGCCAAATGGGTGGCCCGGCTGCGACAGATGAATCGGTCCGACCGGCCCGTCCTGCTGCGCACCAACATGGATGCGGGGCACGGCGGGGCGGCGGGGCGGTTCGACCGGCTCGACGAGGTGGCCCTGATCTATGCGTTCGCGCTGGAAACGGTGGGGGCCGCCACTTTGGTGCCATCAATGGCCTGAAGGTAGGGCCGCCGTCATCTGCGGGACGGCGGCCACGGCGCACCGGCGCGGTGGATGGGTCCCCTGCCATCGCTCCCCGACAGGGGGCGGCAGCGGGGAGCGGGAAGGACTGATGCGAGCGGGGCGGCTCTGCGCTTGATGGCAAGGGACTGATGGGCCGTCTCGATCGCTATATCTTCTCCACGGCCGGCGCCGCCTTCCTGGGCGTCGTGGTGGTGCTCGCGGGGATGATCTGGGTGACCCAGGCGCTGCGCCAGCTCGATCTGGTGACGAGCCAGGGCCAGACCATCATCGCCTTCTTCGCCATCACCGCCCTCACCATGCCCACCCTGGTGCTGGTGATCGCCCCGGCGGCGCTGTTCATCGCCACCGCCTATACCCTGCTGAAACTCAACGGCGACAGCGAGATCGTGGTGATGGCCGCGGCCGGCATGAGCCATTGGCGAGTGCTGCGGCCGCTCGCCCTGCTCGCGGTGCTGGTGTCGCTGTTCTGCGCCCTGCTCGCGGTCCAGGTGGTGCCGGCGAGCCTTCGCATCTTCCGCGAGGAGCTGACCCGGGTGCGCGCCGACGTGGTGGGCTTCGTCGCCCAGCCCGGGCGCTTCGTGAACCTGACGCAGGGCCTCGTCTTCCACGTCCGCGAGCGCGACGCCAACGGGGTGATGAGCGGGATCTTCATCAACGATTCCCGCGACAAGGAAATCTCCACCTATCTCGCCGATCGTGGGCAGATCGTGGAGAACAAGTCAGGCATCTTCCTCGTGCTGGAGAACGGGTCCATCCACCGGCGCTCGGCCGAAAAGTCCAACACCGCCAACAGCACCTCGGTGGTGGAGTTCCAGCGCTATGCCTTCGACCTGTCGTCACTGACGCCCAACAGCCAGTTCGTGGACATCCGCCCCAACGAGCGCTCCATGGGCTACCTGCTCAATCCGCCGACGGCGGACCCCTATTGGCGGCTGACCCCCGGCCGCTTTCGCGAGGAGATCCACAAGCGCCTGTCGGCGGGGCTCTATCCCTTCGCCTTCTTCGCCATCGCGGCGGCGGCGCTGGCCCGCCCGCGCACCACCCGGCAGAGCCGCGGCGCGGCGCTCACCGCCATCATCCCGGCCATGGGCGCGGTGCAGATCGGCAATTTCGCCATCGCCGGGCAGCTTCGGTCCCAGGAATGGGCGGTGCCGCTGATCTATCTCCTGCCGGTTGTCGCGGTGATCCTGTGCGCCATGGTGCTGCAGGGCTGGATCACCCTCGCGCCGCCGGCCTGGCTCACCCGCGCGACGGCGCAGATGAAGGCGCGCTTCGCCCGCCCGCCGGCGGCGTCCAACCCATGAGCGGGCCCATCCCATGATCGGGCCGACCCTGGGCCGGTACTTCGCGAGGCGCTTCGCCACGGCCGTGGCGCTGATCTTCTTCTCCTGCGTCGCCCTCATCATGCTGGTCGACTTCCTGGAGATGGCGCGGCGCACCGCGGACCACGACGACGTGGGCATCGGCCTCGTGGCGCTGATCACGCTCTACCGCGCGCCGGCCTTCACCGAGCAACTGCTGCCGTTCGCCGTGCTGTTCGGCGCCATCGCCACCTTCGTGATGCTGTCGCGCAGCCTGGAGCTGGTGGTGGCCCGGGCGGTGGGCCTTTCGGTGTGGCAGTTCATCATGCCGCCGCTGGCGGTGGCCTTCCTGGTCGGCGTGTTCGCCACCACCGTGTTCAATCCGGTCTCGGCCGAGTTCAAGGAGCGGGCGAACACGCTGGAGGGCGAGATCTTCGGCTCCTCCATCTCGCTCAACGCCAAGTCCAAGGACGAATTCTGGGTGCGCCAGCAGAGCGTGGACGGGCAGGCCATCATCCAGGCCGCCGCCTCCCAGCAGGGCGGCCGGGTGCTGACCGGCGTGGTGATCTACGAGTTCGACAAGGCCGACAAGCTCATCGAGCGGGTGGAGGCCCGCACTGCAACATTGAGCGACGGGGCGTGGGTGCTCAGCAACGCCCGCGTGCTGGTGCCCGGATTCGACCAGCAGACCTACGATACCTACCTGGTGGCCACCAACCTCGATCCGCGCCAGGTTCAGGACACCCTGGTGGCCCCGGAAACCGTGTCCTTTTGGCAACTGCCGTCCGCCATTCGCAGTGCCGAACAATCGGGCTTCGGCGTCGAACGGTATCGCTTGCAGCTCCAGAGCCTTTTGGCACGGCCATTTTTGCTGGTCGCAATGGTCCTGATTGCCGCGGTGGTTGGGTTAAGGGTGTTCCGCTTCGGGGGCGTCGGACAAACGATTCTCGGTGGCGTGGCGGCAGGCTTTCTGCTTTATGTTGGCACCAAGATCGCTGAGGATCTCGGCGATGCGGGGATCGTGCATCCCGTTGCTGCTGCGTGGTTTCCGGCGGTTGCGGGCATCTTGATGGGGGTTCTCATTCTGCTGCATCGGGAGGACGGATGACGGTCGGCTCTAAGCCCTCCGGAGCTTGGCATTCCGCTGCCGGCGCGCCGCGTTCGCGCCGGGGTGGCGGAGCATTGCCTCGGCTCGCCGTCCTTCTGGCCGCCCTGCTGCTGCCGGCGGCGATGGGATCGGCCGCGCCTGCTGCAGCGCAGCAGAGCGGTCGCGGCCTCGGCACCGACAACCTGCTCCAGGCCCCCAAGCTCGACCCGAATCAGAAGATGCTGGTCACTGCCGACCAGATGGAATACGACTACCAGCGCGATACCGTCGCCGCGGTGGGCAACGTCCAGATCTATTACGACGGCTCCACCCTCGAAGCGCAGCGCGTGGTGCTCGACCGCAAGGCCAACCTGCTGAAGGCGGAGGGCAGCGTCCGCCTCAAGGACAAGGACGGCAAGGTCGTCACCGCCGAGAGCCTGCAGCTCACCCAGGACTTCAAGCAGGGCTTCGTCGATTCCCTGCGCCTCGACACCCCGGACAAGACCCATTTCGCGGCCACCCGCGCCGACCGCACGGACGGCAACGTCACCGTGTTCCAGAACGGCGTCTACACGGCCTGCGAGCCCTGCCGGGAAGATCCGAGCAAGCCGCCGCTGTGGCAGATCAAGGCCAAGCGGATCATCCACAACGAGGATGAGAAGGTCATCTATTACCAGGACGCCACGGTCGAGTTCTTCGGCTTCCCGGTGGCCTATTTCCCGTACCTCTCGTCGCCCGATCCGACGGTGAAGCGCAAGACCGGCTTCCTGATGCCGGAGTTCTTCTCCTCGAGCCAGATCGGCTACGGCGCCGGCATCCCGTTCTACTGGAACATCGCCCCCGACCGCGACCTCACCCTCACGCCCACCGTCTTCACCAAGCAGGGCCTGCTGATGAAGGGCGAGTGGCGCCAGCGCCTGATCAACGGCAGCTACACCATCCGCGCGGCGGGCATCGTCCAGCAGGACAAGGACGCCTTCCTGACCTATACGGATACCGGCATTCCCGATCCGCTGCCGGGCTATCGCGAGGACCGCGGCGCCATCGAGACGTCGGGCGCCTTCGCCCTCAACAAGTTCTGGACCTTCGGCTGGGATGCGACCATTGCGTCCGACCGGCGCTTCCTCAGCGACTACGGCCTCGTGGGCGAGGACGTGACGGAGAAGACCTCCACCGCCTACCTCACCGGCCAGGGCGACCGCTCCTATTTCGACCTGCGCGGCCTCTACTTCCTCGGCCTGTCGGTGACCGACGACCAGAACCGCATCCCGGTGGTGGGCACGCTCAACTACAGCAAGGTGTTCGACAAGCCGCTGTGGGACGGCGAGGCGGGCATGAAGGTGAACTTCACCTCGCTCACCCGCGAGCAGTCCGACTTCATCTCGACCAATGCGTACGACGCCAACGTGGGCTCCACCGGCGTGCCCAGCGGCTCGTGCGCCCTGACCAATCCCAATCCCACCCAGTGCCTGCTGCGCGGCGCGGCCGGTGACTACACCCGCCTGTCCGGCGAGCTCTACTGGAAGAAGACGCTGGTCGATTCCCTCGGCCAGATGTGGACCCCCTTCGTCAACGCCCAGGTGGACGTGGCCTCGGTCAACACCAGCGCGCTGCCCTACAATTATTCCTACGGCCCGGCCTTCGCCGACCAGAACCCGCTGCAGCCGGGCAGCGACGACCTCATCCGCGCCATGCCGGCGGTGGGCCTCGACTATCGCTATCCCTTCATCTCGGTGCAGAGCTGGGGCACCCAGACCATCGAGCCGCGAGCGCAGATCATCATCCGGCCGAACGAGACGGACATCGGCAAGTTCCCCAACGAGGATGCGCAGAGCCTCGTCTTCGACGACACCAACCTGTTCGAGATCAACAAATATTCGGGCTACGACCGGGTCGAGGGCGGCAGCCGCCTCAACCTCGGCGTGACCTACAGCGCCGCCATCGACGGGGCGGGCCTGTTCACCGCCATCGTCGGGCAGTCCTACAATCTGTTCGGCAAGAACTCGTTCGCGTACGGCGACATGGCCAACACCGGCCTCGAATCGGGCCTGGAGACCAGCGCCTCGGACTACATCGCCAAGTTCGGCTATTCGCCCACCAAGAACCTGGAGCTGGTGACCCGCTTCCGCTTCGACAACGAGGATCTGGGGCTGGAGCGCTTCGAGCTGCAGGGCAAGGCGACGGTGGACCGCCTGACCGTGACCGCCACCTACGGGCGCTACGAGGCCCAGCCCCTGCTCGGCTATTACGAGCGGCGCGAGGGCATCTTCACCACCGGCAGCATCAAGCTGAACGACAATTGGGCCCTGAAGGGCGCCATCCGCTACGACCTCAACAACGACGAGTTCGACTACACGCTGGTGGGCCTGAGCTATATCGACGACTGCTTCACCCTGGCGCTCAACTACATCACCGACTACACCGCCAACGGTCCCACCGGCGACCCGGTGAACAAGGTGATGCTGCGCATCGGCCTGCGCACCCTCGGCGAGGGCGGCTTCAGCACCTCCATCGGCAACAGCGATACCGCCCAGTGATCCGGGCGGGGCGGCGTCCCGCCCCCGGATGCCGGGCTCGGTCCCCTGCCCCGGCCGAGGTTTTCCGCCCCCTGACCCCGGCTCCGGATCGGATCACGCGAACCTGAGCCACCGCGAGGGGTTGGCCTTCCCGTGCCGCCAAGCTATGTTTCCCGCGAAACCGGCGCGCGCCTGCATCCGCCGCTGTCGTTCCGGCCGGCGACGGGAATAATCACGCAAGGACACAGCGCGCGGGCTGATGCGGCTGCTCCCTGAGCGGGCGCTGCCGAGGATTTCGGAGGGCTTTGGCGCCCTCCCCCGGGGCCGATCGCGGCAGGCTCGGGGCGCCGGTCCGCGAGGCGCCGGGCCATTCAGCCGCCCCTGCGGCCCCGAGCAAGCCCAAATACCGCCACAGGAACCGGCCAAGACAATCAACTGAGTTTACCCGCGAACACGATCCGCCCGTCAGTCCCCATCGCCCCCGGGCGGGGCACCCGGCGCGGGATCCATCTTCCGGAAGGACCATGACCGCTCTTCTGCTTCGCCCCTTCGCCGCCCTTGCCCTGACCCTTCTCGCCCTCGCGGCGGGAGCTGAAAGCGCATCCGCCCAGCAGATCGTGGTCATGGTGAACGGCGCGCCCATCACCACCTATGACGTCTCCCAGCGCCAGCGGCTGCACCAGCTCATCGACCGCAAGAGCATCAGCTCCAAGGAGGCGCTCGACGACCTGATCGACGAGAACATCAAGGTCCAGCAGGCCAAGCGCCTCGGCGCCGCCCTCGACGAAGACGACACCAACCGGCTCTATGCCTCGGTGGCCGAACGCTCGGGGCGCACCCCGCAGGAGCTGACCGCGAGCCTCGCCCAGTCCGGGCTCGATGCGCGCACCTTCAAGAACAAGCTTGCCGCCGATTATCTCTGGAACCAGTATGTGCGCGCCCGCGCCGGCACGGTGAACGTGCGCGAGGCCGACGTGATGGCCGCCCTGCAGAAGCGCGGCGCCACCCAGATGGTGGCCACGGAATACACCCTGCGCCCCATCATCTTCGTGGTGCCGCGCAAGGCGAACAATTACGGTGCCCGGCTGCAGGAAGCCAACGCCCTGCGGTCGCGCTTCACCGATTGCGACAGCGGCATCGCCACCGCCATGGGCATGAAGGAAGTGGTGGTGCGCCCGCCGGTGCTGCGCATGTCCTCCGACATGCCCGATGCCCTGCGCAAGATCCTCGACAAGACCGAGATCGGCCGCCTCACCCAGCCGGAAGTGACGCAGAGCGGGGTCGAGACCTTCGCCATCTGCGGCAAGCGCGAGGTGCGGGGCGACAGCGCGGAGAAGCGCGAGATCAAGGATGAGCTCAGCACCGCGCAGTTCAACAAGGAATCCAAGAAGCTCATCGAGGAGCTGCGGCGCGGCGCCCTGATCCAGTATCGCTGACGCCCCGGCCGACGCCGGAGCGCGCCGCCCCTCATGAGACCGCACCCATGACGCGGCCCCTTGCCCTGAGCCTCGGCGAGCCCGCCGGCATCGGGCCGGACCTGGCGCTCCTCGCCTGGCTCCGGCGCGATGCGGCGCGGCTGCCGGCCTTCATCGCCGTGGGCGACCCCGATCTGCTGCGCGACCGGGCCGAGCGCCTCGGCCTCGCCGTCCCCCTCGCCCGATGCACCGCCGGCGAGGCGCCGGCCGCCTTCACGGACGCCCTGCCGGTGCTCCCCACCCGGCAGCGCGCCACCGCCGCGCCGGGAGGGCCGGACGGCTCCAGCGCCCCGTCCGTCCTCGCCAGCCTCGAGGGCGCGCTCGATCTGGTGCGGGTGGGACAGGCGGCGGCCCTCGTCACCAATCCGCTCGCCAAGTCGGTGATGTACGAGGCGGGCTTCCGCTTTCCCGGCCACACCGAATATCTCGCCGCCCAAGCCGTGCCCGACGGCGCGCCGGTGCCACGGCCGGTGATGATGATCTGGTCCGAGCTCCTCGCCGTGGTGCCCGCCACCATCCACGTGCCGCTGGCGGAGGTGCCCGGCCTCGTCACCGTGCCGCTGCTGGTGGAGACGGGTCGCATCGTCGCCCGCGACATGGCCCGCCGCTTCGGCATCGGCCGGCCGCGCCTCGCCTTCGCCGGCCTCAATCCCCACGCCGGGGAGAACGGCACCCTCGGCCGCGAGGACGAGGAGGTGGTGCGCCCCGCCGTCGCCGCTTTGCGCGCCGAGGGCATCGATGCGCGCGGCCCGCTGCCGGCGGACACGCTCTTCCACCCCGAGGCCCGCGCCACCTACGACGCGGTGATCGGCATGTATCACGATCAGGTGCTCATCCCGGCCAAGACCCTCGCCTTCCACGACGGGGTGAACGTGACCCTGGGCCTGCCCTTCATCCGCACCTCGCCGGATCACGGCACCGCCTTCGACCTCGCCGGCACCGGGCGGGCCAATCCATCGAGCCTGATGGCGGCGCTGCGCCTCGCCCGCCGCCTCGCCGATTCCGAGGCGGCCGCTGACGCCGGACCCTCACCTGCGAAAGCCCTGCCGTGAGCGCCATCGACGACCTTCCGCCGCTGCGCGACGTGATCCGGCGCCACGGGCTCTCGGCGCAAAAATCGCTCGGCCAGAACTTCCTGCTCGACCTCAACCTCACGAGCCGCATCGCCCGCGCCTCCGGCCCGCTGGAGGGCGCGACCGTGGTGGAGGTGGGCCCCGGCCCCGGCGGGCTCACCCGCGCGCTGCTGGCGCTGGGGGCGCGGCGGGTCATCGCCATCGAGCGGGACCGGCGCTGCATGGAGGCGCTGGAGGAGATTTCCGACGCCTATCCCGGCCGTCTCACCATCGTCGAGGCCGACGCGCTGGAGGTGGACATGGCCGCCCTCACCGAGGGCGCGCCGGCTCGGGTGGTCGCGAACCTGCCCTATAACGTTGCGACGCTGCTGCTGGTGGGCTGGCTCTCCACCCATCCCTGGCCGCCCTGGTTCACCTCGCTGACCCTGATGTTCCAGAAGGAGGTGGCCGAGCGCATCGTCGCCCAGGCGGGCTCCAAGGCCTACGGGCGGCTTGCCGTGCTGGCCTCCTGGCGCACGACGGCGAAGATGGCGTTCGACGTGGCGCCGTCCGCCTTCGTGCCGCCGCCCAAGGTGACCTCATCCGTGGTGCATCTGGTGCCGCGCGCCGAACCCCTGCCCTGTGCCCTCTGGGCGCTGGAGAAGGTGACCGAGGCCGCCTTCGGCCAGCGCCGCAAGATGCTGCGCCAGAGCCTGAAATCCCTCGGCGTCGATCCCCTCGCCCTGCTCGCGGAGACCAGGATCGAGGAGACCCGGCGGGCCGAGGAGATCCCCATGGAGGGCTTCGTGGCGCTCGCCCGCGCCTATGTCCGGGCGAAGACGCAGGCTGGCGGCTGAGCCCCGGCGCCCCGCCGCTTCTCCGGCGCGGCGCTAGCCGAAGATGTCGGCGACGATGCCGTCGTACCACCCCATGTTCTCGGTCTGGTTCTGGCGGCGCAGGGCGGGATCCTCGTCGCGCTGGGAGATGAAGCCCTCCACCTCGGTGATGCGCCCGTCCTTGGGCCGATAGACGCCGCCCACCTTCACCGTGTCGTCGGTGTCGATGAGGCTCCAGCAGGTGTTGGCGTAGCGGGCCGGAAAAGCCGGGGCGCCGGTGAGCTGGGCGCGGATCTCCATGGCCGCCACCTTGGCCTGGCTGTTGGCGGCGAACGCCGACTTCGGCATGTCCCCGCCAATGGCCGAATCGCCGACGATGAAGATGGCGGGATCGACCTTCGAGGCCATGCTCGCCGCATCGATGGGGCAGTAGCCGGTCTCGTTGGCAAGGCCCGCGCCACGGGCGATGCCGCCCGCCTCCTGCGCCGGGATGACGTTCACCAGCGCGCAGTTGCGGTAGGTCTCGAAGCCGGTCACGACCGTGCCGGTCGCAGCATCGACCGAGCGGATGCCGTCGTTGATGTCCGGCCCGATCCACTCGATCATCCCCGGGTAATGCTCCTCCCAGCCGGGCAGGAAGAGGCCCATCTTGGAGAACTTCTCCTTGGGATCGACGATGACGATCCGCGCCTTGCCGCGCCCGGTGGCCTTCAGGTGGTGCGCCATCATGGAGGCGCGCTCGTAGGGGCCCGGCGGACAGCGGTAGGGATTGGGCGGGGCGAGCATCACGATCAGGCCGCCGTCGGGCACCGCGTCGAGCTTTTTCTTCAGCAGCTCGGTCTGCGGCCCCGCCTTCCAGGCGTGGGGCATGATTTCGGCCGCCTCCCGGCTGTAGCCGGGGATCGACTCATATTTGAGGTCGATGCCCGGGGCGAGCAGCAGGCGGTCGTAGGGCAGGCGCGTGCCGTCGGCGAGGGCGACCTCCTTCCTGTCGCGATCCACCGCGGCGGCGCTCTGGCGCACGTGGGTCACGCCGAGAGCCTCGAGCTTCCCGTAGCCGTGGGTGAGATCGGTGAACGGGCGGAAGCCCCCGAGGAACAGGTTGGAGTGGAAGCAGGTGGTGAAGACCGGGCTCGGCTCCACCAGGGTCACCGCGATGGCGCCGGCGCTGTCCTTCGCCACATAGCGCGCGACGGTCGCCCCGCCGGGCCCGCCGCCCACCACCACGAGCCTCGGCTTGGCCTGCGCCCGCACCACCGCCGGCGCGCCGAGGGCCAGGGCGAACGCGGCTGCCCCCGCGCCCGCCGAAAACTGCCTGCGAGACATGGTCATGGTCGTTCCCTCCCCGCATCACGGGAGCTGCGCCGGTCGTCGCGCGGCAGCGGGAGGCCCCGCCGGCCGCAGGCGCGGCGGGGATCGCGGCTCGCGCGGGCCGGCCGTCTTCTTCGCTGCCCCCGGCGTGACGCGCCGCGCCTCACGCTGGGGCAGCGCGGCTCCCTCAAGAGCTAGCGCATTTGCGCGCCCGGTCGAATCACGAACGCGCTTGCCCGGCCGCGGCGCCGCGCCGGCGGCGGGCGCCCTACCACACCTTCAGATAGGCGAAGCCCTTGTTCTGCAGGGCGCCGATGGTGGCGACGCCCGACGGCACGAAGGCGATGTACGGCTCCTGCCGCGCCCGCGAATGGTCGAGCTTGTTCCGCTCGAAGGTGAAGGAGCACAGATAGACCTTGAGGCCGTTCTTGGAGAGCGCGTCCAGCTTCTCCTTCAGCGTCGGGTCGAGGGTCTCCTTCTCCCAGTGGGTGCCCTTGAGATCGTCGAGGAAGAACTTGATGCCGCCGGAATGGGCCACCACGCAGAGCTGCAGCGCGAAGGGGTCGGCGCCATAGGCGGAATAGTGGTTGGAGATGTTGTTGAGCATCTGCGCATAGCGCTCCGGCTCGCCGAAGTCGCAATGATAGATGCAGGCGTTGTCCGCCTCCTTCTTGATGTCGGCGAGCTTAAGGCTCTGCGAGGCGGAGGCGGCGATGGGCGCGGCGCCCGCCATCGCGAGGGTTCCCAGAAAGGCGCGGCGATGAAAGCTCATGTGTGGTCCTCCCAGTAGCGGGCGCCCTGGCAGAGGGACGCCCCTTTTTGCCTTGACCCGTTCTCGTGTCGTCACCCGTTCTTCTTGGTCTTGGCCCGCCGGCGCGGCATCAGCGGCCGCCCGCCGGAGACAGGCGCGCGAAATAGCCGGCCAGCGCGGAGATCTCCTCGTCCGACAAAGCGGAGGCGACGGTGCGCATCACCGGATTGTCGCGGCGCTTCGCGCGATAGGCGGTCATGGCCGCCACGAAGTCGGCCTCCGGCCAGCCGACGATGGACGGCACGCCGCCCGACGCGGTGCCCGACGCCTGGTGGCAGGCGAGGCATTCCGAGGCGAGATAGGCGCCGTAGGCCGCATCGGCCGCCGCCCGGGCCGCCCCGGGGATGGCCAGGCCGCAGAACGCAAGAAGGACCCCGGCGATCCCCGCCGCGGTCCTGCCCTGCGTCATGCCGGCCCGCGCCGTCACTCCAGATTGCCCTTCGGCGCGTCCTTGCCCTCGTCGGGCGTGACATCGAGGATCGCCGCCCGCGCGGTGACCTTCATCGGCCCGGAGCAATCCTTCATGCACGGATTGGCGTTCCAGAACTCCTTCTCGGAGGTGGTGCGGTCATCGTCGAAGAAGTTGGGATTGTTGGGCAGCGCCACCTTGGGGAAGTTCTCCCTGGAGAGCACGAAGTCGGCCGGCACGATGTCGTTCAGATTGAGCAGATAGGCCACGATGGCATAGGTCTGGTCGGGGGTGAGCGACTGGGCGTTGCCGAACGGCATGGCCCGGTGGACATAATCGAACACCGTCGAGGCATAAGGCCAGTAGGAGCCGATGGTCTTCTCCGGGCGTTCCGACTTCAAGGTGCCCCTGCCGCCCGCCAGCACCGGCCAGCGGCCCGCGCCCTCGCCGAACTCGCCATGGCAGGTGGCGCAATTGTCGAGGAAGAGCTGCTCGCCGTCCGAGACCGAGCCGTGGCCCTCGGGCAGGCCTTCTCCGTCCGGACGCACGTCGATGTTCCAGGCGGCGATCTCCTCCTTCAGCGCAGGGCGGCCGAGCTCGGTCACCTTGGGCACCGGCAGGCTGGCCGGCGGCTGGGCGGGCGCCGCCTGAGGCGCGGTGGCCACCTTCGGCGCGTCGGACGCCGCCCACGCCGCGCCGGCCATCACGGGCGCGGTCGCCGCCAGGGCGAGGGCGAGGAAAAGTGCCTCAGCCGACTTCGACATTTTCCGTCTCCCCGTTGCCGCGCACCAGCCAGGTCTGGATGCCGTTGTTGTGATAGATCGAGTTCACGCCGCGGATCTTGCGCAGGGCGGCCTTGGTGGGCTGGACGTAGCCGGTGTCGTCCATGGCGCGGGACTGGACCATCAGTTCCTGCCCGTTCCAGTCGAAGTCGAGATAGAAGCGGGTCATGGCCATCGGCGTGGCCGGACCTTCGATGCGCGCCGTGGTCCAGTTGCGGCCGCCGTCGAGGGAGACATCCACCCGCTTGATGGTGCCGCGGCCGGACCAGGCGATGCCCGAGAGCACGTTGGGGCCCTTGTGGAGCAGCGGCGCCTGCGGGCTCGGATTGGTCACCACCGACTTGGCGTCCATCACGAAGGTGTGGCGCCGGGCCTCGCCGTTGGCGAGGAGGTCGGTGTATTTCGAGGTCTCCTCGCGCTGGCCCCAGGGCTCATCGCCCACCTTGATGCGGCGTAGCCACTTGACCCACATGTTGCCTTCCCAGCCCGGCACCACGAGCCGTACCGGATAGCCCTGCTCGGGACGCAGCGCCTCGCCGTTCATGCCGAACGCCACGAGGCAGTCGTCCATGGCCTTTTCCAGCGGGATGGAGCGGGTCATGCCGGCGGCATCCGCGCCCTCGGCCAGCACCCACTTGCCCTTGGGCTTCACCCCGGCCGCCTCCAGGAAGGAGCGCAGCGGCACGCCGGTGTAATAGACGTTGTGGATCATGCCATGGGTGAACTGGCAGCCGTTGAGCTGCGCGCCGCGCCACTCCATGCCGGAATTGGCGGCGCACTCCAGGAAATAGGCGCGGTTGACCCGGCCCGGCATCCGCTTGACGTCTTCAAGGGTGAAGACCAGGGGCTTGTCCACCATGCCGTGGATCATCAGCCGGTACTTGTCCGGCGGGATCACGGCCTCGCCGCCGTGATGGCGCACGAAGCACAGGCCGTTCGGGGTGATGGGCCCGTCGAGGGCGTAGAGCGGGGTGAAGCTGACCGAGCTCTCGCTGGACGCGGTGAGCCAGGTCACCTCGCGGCGCACCACGTCCTTCTCGAACGGCGAGGGCTTGCCATAGGGATTGGCGTTCACCCCGGCGCCGAGGGTCTTGGACCATTCCGGAACGGGGACGATGTTGGGGTCGGGTTCGGCGGCGCGCACGCGGCCCGCGCCGACGCCGGCGAGGCCGGCGCCAAGGCCGGCGGCCCACAGGATGCGGCGCCGGTTGACCGCCCCCTTGGCTCCGTCGGGAGAGCTCTCGATTTCGGACATGCAGTCCTCCCTGATATTCTATTATTCGTAGTTATGAATATGTTGGCCGGGGCAGCACCCGCCAACAGCTTCGCTCACGCTCCGGTGACCTTCACGGACGAATTGGGGGCGATGTTCACGTCCTTGACGCGCGCCACGTACTTCTCGACCACCTCCCAGATGGGCGGGCCTTCCACGCCCTGGTTGACGCTCGCCCAGCCGGCCACCGCATAGGATTTGTCGGCCTCGATGGGCTTGCCGGTCTTGAGGAAGGTCATGCCCGAAATGCGCGAGCCGATGTCCTTCGAGACATCGATGGCGTAGCCCATGCCGCCGACCCGCACCATATCGCCGCCGCCCTGGAAATAGGGGTCGGGATTGAAGATGTTGTCGGCCACGTCCTCCAGCATGTCCTTGAGCTGCTTGCCGGTCATGTTGATGCGGTAGCAGGCGGGATAGGTGATGGCGGTGGCGTTGCCGATGGCATCGAAGGTGATGGGATCGCCCGGCAGCAGGGTTCCGCCCCATCGGAAGCCCGGGGAGAGGGCGATCTCCACGTCGCGCTCCTCCAGCATGGCCTGGCAGATCATGTCGTCCAGGGTGCCGTTGAAATTGCCGCGGCGGTAGAGCAGCGTGCCGGCCCGGCCGATCTCGCGGGCGAGGTCCTTCTCATAGGGCGCGCGCTCGGCGGCGACGATCTTCGCCACCTCCGGGTCGGGCGTGATGGCGTCGGAGAACACCGGGATGAGCTGGAACCTGTAGCCGGTGACCTTCTTGTCCTTCACGTCGAGATCGAGGCGCGACAGGAACTTGCCGTGGGATCCGGTGGCGATGAGCAGGGTCTCGCCTTCCTTCACCGGGGCCGGCATGGCGTCATGGGTGTGGCCGGTGAAGATCACGTCGATGCCCTTCACCCGGGAGGCCATCTTGCGGTCCACGTCGAAGCCGTTGTGGGAGAGCACCGCCACCACGTCGGCGCCGCCCGCACGGGCCTGCTCGACCTGGCTGCGCATCTCGTCCTCGCGGATGCCGAACTCCCAGTCCGGAATCATCCAGCGCGGGTTGGAGATGGGGGTGCGCGGGAAGGCCTGGCCGATGACGGCGACCTTAGCGCCGCCCTTGTCGTAGATCTTGGCGGCGTCGAACACCGGCTCCTGCCATTCGGTGGAGCGGATGTTCTGGGCGAGGAAGGCGAAGGGCGCCTTCTCCTTCAGCTCCAGCACCCGGTCGGCGCCGTAGGTGAACTCCCAATGGCCCACCATGGCGTCGAGATCCATGGCGGTGAGCACCTTCACCATGTCCTCGCCCTGGGTCTTGAGCGAGGTCCACGAGCCCTGAAGGGCATCGCCGCCATCGAGCAGCAGCACCTTGTCGGCGCCGCGCTGGGCCCGGATGGCCTTCACCAGGGTGGCCATGCGGTCCATCCCGCCCATCCGGCCGTAGGTCTTGGCCAGATTGACGAAATCGAGCGAGGTCATGGCGTAGGCGTCGCGCCCGCCGGCCGGCAGCTTGAAATAGTCGAGGAAGGCCTGGTCGGTGAGATGGGGCGGCAGGCCCTTCACCTCGCCGACGCCAAGATTGACCGACGGCTCGCGGAAATAGAGCGGCACCATCTGGGCGTGCAGATCGGTGAGGTGCAGCAGGGTGACCGTGCCGGGCTTGTCGAAACGGATCAGGTCGGCCTCGGTGAGGGCCTGGCCCTTCACCGCCTGGGCGAGCGCCCCGGGGCCTGCACCGGCCAGCAGCGCCGCCATGGCCGTGCCCGCGGTAAGAAAATCACGCCTGGAAATCATCAGCGTCACCCATCGTGCGAAGCAGGCGCCACCGTTCGCCTTCCCGACAGGAAGGACGCGGCGCCGGAGCGGCGAATGGAGGGCACCCGGCCCTCCGGTTTCAGGCTCGAATGACGCGCGTCAGGCGACCGTGAGCTTCGACGTCGCCTTCAGCTCCTCGCCGTGGTCGTCCTTCCAGGTGAAGGTGAACTCACCACTCTCCTTGGCCTTGTAGAAGAAGGACTGGTACGGGTTGGCGGAAATGGAGGGGAACCACTCCGCCTTGAAGAAGGTCTTGCCGTTGAAGGCCGCCTCGAAGGTGTTGATGATGTCGCGCGGCACCACCTTGCCGGAGGAATCCTTGCGCTGGCCGCTTTCCATCTCGTGGGAGATCAGAGTCTTGATCTCGATGATCTCGCCCGGCTTGGCGGTGTTCTGGACGCGCAGGCGCGGCTTGGACGTGAGAGCCATGGTGTTTCCTTCCAAATTCTTACTTATCACTCATCCTGAACCCGCGGCCGGCCCCCGGGCAGCAGCAATGGGGGGCGGAGCGGGGCGGGGCGGACGCGGCGGCCGAATGCCGGGCCGGACAGGGCGCGTCGCGCGAAGAGCCGTGGCGGTCCGGCGCGCCACGGGCAAAGGTCAGCCGCCGCAGCCGCCGATGGTCACCTTCACCTGCGCCTTGGTGGAATAGAGCGAGCCGTCGGACATCTCGGCCACCGCGATCACGTTCTGCGTCTGGGCGAGGCGCATGCGGATGGAGGCAGCGGCGCGGCCCGATTCGGGGGTGAAGTGATAGCTCACCACCTGGGGCTGCGGATTGCCGTCGGCGAAGATGTGGACGGACTTCACGAAGTCCTTGTCCGTCATCGCGCTGTCCACATCCACGTTGAGGGGCACCACGAGGCCGTTCTCGGCGATCTCGGGCACGTCGAGCTTCACCTTGCCCTCGGCCATGGTCTTGCCGCCGAAGAGCTTCTTCAGCTCGTCGGCCACCTGGGCCTCGGTGGCGTGCACCATGCGCGGCGCCAGAACGGCGGCGAAGGCGGCGGCGGCAGCGAACTTGAGGGCCTGACGGCGGCTGTGGGCAGGCTCGTGCACTGCCATGGAACGGGACGTCATACGTTTCCTCCTGAAGGACCCTGTTAACAAGGCCTTGTTTCAAAACGGTTTTCTTATTGGCTCAGCAAATTGCCGGCAGGTCAATTTCATATATTGTGATATCGATTTTTTTGAATGTAAAGTAGCTGCGTCTGGTGACCACCCTCGTCTGCCGCGAGGGACGGAGCGCCAGTCGTCGCGTCTGCCAACGGGCCCGGAAGACGGCTCAGGGGCGCGTCCTGCCAACAACGGGGAACCGACCCCGGGGAGGAGACATGCGATCCAAAGCTACCCTGCGCACAGGGCTGTGCGCACTCGTCATTTTGCTGGCCGCGCCGCTCGCCGCTCTCGCCCAGGACGACGCCAGCGAGAAGGAAATCGAGCGCTATCGCGAGATGATCAACGACCCCATGGCCAATCCCGGCTATCTGGCCGTGGATCGGGGCGAGACGCTGTGGGCGGAGAAGCGCGGCACCAAGAACGTCTCGCTGGAGAGCTGCGACCTCGGCGAGGGGCCGGGCAAGCTTGAAGGCGCCTACGCCCACCTGCCGCGCTATTTCAAGGACGCGGACCAGGTGATGGATATCGAGCAGCGCCTCCTGTGGTGCATGGAGAAGATCCAGGGCTTCGACACCAAGGCGATCCGGGCCAAGCCCTTCTCCGGCCCGGGGCGCGGCTCCGACATGGAGGACCTCGTCGCCTTCATCGCCAACAAGTCCAACGGGATGCCGATCGCCATCCCGCTGACCCACCCCAAGGAGAAGCAGGCCTATGCCATCGGCGAGGCGCTGTTCTTCCGCCGCGGCGCCATCAACGACTTCTCCTGCTCGACCTGCCACGGCGAGCCGGGCAAGCGCATCCGCCTCCAGGCCCTGCCGCAGCTCGACGTGCCCGGCAAGGACGCGCAGATGACCATGGCGAGCTGGCCCACCTACCGCGTCTCCCAGAGCGCGCTGCGCACCATGCAGCACCGCCTGTGGGACTGCTACCGTCAGATGCGCATGCCCGCGCCCGACTACGGCTCCGAGGTGGTGACCGCGCTCACCGTCTTCCTCAACAAGCAGGCCGAAGGGGGCGAGCTCAACGTCCCGTCCATCAAGCGCTGAGGGAGGGCTGATCCATGCGCACATCCATTCTTGCCGCCACGCCCGCTCTCTTCCTCGCCCTTCCGGCGGTCGCGCCTGCCTTCGCGCAGGACATCCCGCCGGCCAAGCCCGAGGTGGTGGAACGGGTGGTGAAGGAGAGCTTCACCAAGCTGCCCGAGGGCTGGGACGCCCGCCTGGTGCAGGACGAGACCATGCAGATCTGCTCGCAGACCCGCAACAAGCCCTCCGCCGCGCAGGCGGACGCCATCATGGCCCGCGAGGCCAAGACGGTGAAATATCCAGAAGGCAGCGTCATCGGAAACTGGAAGGAAGGCGAGAAGGTCGCCCAGAACGGACGCGGCGGGCAGTTCTCCGACGCGCCCGGCACGGTGAGCGGCGGCAATTGCTATGCCTGCCACCAGCTCGACCCGCGCGAGGTGAGCTACGGGACGCTGGGGCCGAGCCTCACCGCCTACGGCGCCGACCGCAAGTTCGCGCCGGAGGACGCCAAGGCGGCCTTCGCCAAGATCTACAACGCCCAGGCGGTCTTCGCCTGCTCGTCCATGCCGCGCTTCGGCCATAACGGCGTCCTGAGCGAGCAGCAGATCAAGGACGTTGTGGCCTACCTGTTCGATCCCGAATCACCGGTGAACAAGCCGGTGAAATAAACATCGTCCGGCCGGGCTCATCCCTTCGGCCGGCGCCTGGACCGGATCCGCCCGTGCGCCCCACCGCCGGGCGGGTCCGGTTTTTCTTTTCGGCAGCGGCGCGGCGGGCGTCAGCTCCTGCGCGATGCCTGCTGCTTGAGCCAGTCGGCGAACGGCGCATCCTTGTAGCCGCCCGTCTCCACATAGCGGAACATGGCGGAGAACTCGGCGGGCTCCAGCAGGCCGGGCATGCGCGCCACCTCCTTCGCCTTGCCGCCCTCCAGCGCGAAGAACTGGAAGGTCGGCGTGGCGCGGATGCCGGACCTGGCGCCGAGCGCCTTCTCCGTCAGCTTCGCGCCGTCGAAATCGGTCACCTCGCGCGCCCCGAACAGGTCGAGATGGACGATGTCGAAGGCGGCCTTGATGGGGCCCTCGATGGCGGGATCGGCGAAATAGACCTCGTGCATCTTCTTGCAGTAGATGCAGCCGCGCTGGCTCCATTGCAGGGCGAAATGGCGGCCCTTGGCGGTGGCGGAGGCCAGATCCTCATTGAGGTCCAGGAAGCTCTCCACATACCAGTCCTGGGTATAGAGGCCGTCGTCGCCCAGCTTGGTCTTGGCCTCGGCGAGGCTGGTGGAGGCGGCAAACCCGGCCAGTCCGGCGAGCACCCCCCTTCGGGACAGGCGAAATGCTTGGGTCATGGGTGATCCTCCCTCATCTATCAGCCGATGGTGCCGAGGGCCGGCACGCTTTCGAGCAGCCATTGCGCCACATCGGGCATCAGCCCGGTGACGAACGCAAGTCCGGTGGCGATCAGGAGCACGCCGGAAACCTTCTCCACGAGGCCGAGCCGCTTCTTCACCGCGCCGGCCCAGACGAGGAACGATTTGGCGAAGGCCGCCGCGGCCAGGAACGGCAGGCCGATGCCCGCCGCATAGGCCGTGAGCAGCAATGCGCCGTGGGCCACCGAGGCCTCCGCCCCCGCCACCAGCAGGATGGCGGCAAGCACCGGCCCGACGCAGGGCGACCAGCCGAAGCCGAAGGCCAGCCCCACCACATAGGCGCCGAGGAACCCCGCCGGCCGGCTCTCCACCTCGAGCTTGGCCTGGCGATAGAGCAGCGGGATGCGCACGATGCCGAGCATATGGATGCCGAAGACGATGAGCAGCACCCCCGAAGCGATGGTGAGGACGCCGATGTGCTCCAGCAGCACCTTGCCCAGGGTGGAGGCGGTGGCTCCGAGCAGGATGAAGACGGTGGCGAAGCCCAGCACGAAGGCCAGCGCCACGGCGAGCACCCGTCCCCGGCCCGGCGCCGCGGCCCCGCTCCCGCCGTCTCCGGCGCGCTCCGCCGCCATGCCCTCCGCCGCGATGCCGGTGAGGAAGCCGAGATAGGCGGGAACCAGCGGCAGCACGCACGGCGATGCAAAAGAGAGGAGCCCGGCCAGGAAGGCACCGGGAAAGCTGACATCCAGGGACATGGAACCTCCCGTCCCGCCCTTCCTTCGCCGCAGGGCGGGAGGCGGTTCGTACTTGCAAAAAATTATATTCGAATGCGATAATGTAAGAAACCACGATCTCGTTAATCGGCGCGCGGTGAGCGCATCCAGGGGTCACCGCCGTCCGAGGCGCGCGCTGTCGTGTTCACCGCAACGCACAACCGCGGACCAAGACGCACCTCCATGGCCCGGACCGGACATCTCCTCACCGCCCCCGCCGCCCCGGCTTCCCGGGAGACGGCGATGCGGCGCTTCCGCCGCGCTGCCGCCCGCGTTTTCGGCCGGCCGCTGGCCCGTGCCATCGCCATGGCCGGCCTTGCCGGCGCGCTCCTCGCCCCCACCTTCGCCGCGGCGGGGGAGCTGGTGGTGTTCGAGCGGCGCGGCTGCGTCTATTGCCAGCGCTTCGACGCCGAGGTCGCCCCGATCTACGAGAAGACCGACGAGGCCCGGAGCGCCCCGCTGCGCCGCGTGGATCTCGGCAGCGGCGTGCCCGGAGACCTCGCCCTCGCGACGCCGGTGCGCTTCACCCCCACCTTCGTGCTGATGGACAAGGGCCGGGAAATTGGTCGCATCACGGGATACATCTCGGATGATATGTTTTGGGGCCTGCTGGCGCCGATGACCGCCAAGCTGTCGGAAAGCCACTGACGGGGACGGTATGGCGCCGGGGCAGCGGCCCGGCGGCTGGGCGCGACGTCCGCGGGGATCACGCGCCGGGGAACGAGGTTTGAAAGATGCCACCCATCGTTTCGACGCGGATCGAAGAGGAATTGCGCGAGGGGCCGGAGATTTCTCCGGAGCTCGACCAGCTGATGCGCAATGCCCGCGCGGCCAGCGACTTCCTCAAGGCCCTGTCGCACGAGAACCGGCTGCTGCTGCTGTGCCTGCTGGCCGAGCGCGAGCGCTCGGTGACCGAGCTTGAGAACATCCTCTCGCTGCGCCAGCCGACGGTCTCGCAGCAGCTGGCGCGCCTCAGGCTCGACGGGCTCGTCACCACGCGCCGCGAGGGCAAGACGATATTCTACAGCCTCGCAAACGAAGATGTGAGGCGAGTGATTTCCGTGATTTACGATATTTATTGCGAGCCGGTGCCCCCACCGGCAAGTTGATCTCAACGCGCCGGGCCGGCGACGGGGCAGAAACAAGCCCCGCTCCGGCCGCCACAGGGAGGAACCGGCGCATGGAATTTTCCGGTCCCTGGTGGACCGCGCTGGCGGGCCTTGCTGTGGGCGCGCTGGCGGGGTTCGCCGTGTTTCGTGCCCGCCTGTGCAGCTTCGGCGCCCTCGAGGACGCCATGGTGGGCGCGGACTTCCGTCGCCTGAAGGTGTTCGGCCTCGCCCTCGGGGTCGCCCTGCTCGGCACCCAGTTGCTGGTGCTTGCCGGCCTGCTCGGGCCTCAGGATACCAATTACATCACCTCGGCCCTGCCCTGGCTGGGCGTGCTCGTGGGCGGGCTCATGTTCGGGCTCGGCATGGCGCTGGTGGGAACCTGCGCCTTCGGCTCGCTGGTGCGCCTCGGCGCCGGCGATCTCCGCTCCCTCATCGTCATGCTGGTGTTCGGCGCCGCGGCCTACGCCACCCTGCGCGGGGTGCTGGCCGGCCCGCGCATCGAGGGCATCGAGCAGATCGTGCTGCCCCTGCCCAAGGGGGTGCAATCGGACCTGCCCACCGTGGTCGGCCACCTCACGGGGCTCGACCTGCGCGCCGCCATGGCCATCGTCGCCGGCCTCGGCCTGATCGCCCTCGCCCTGCTGGATGCGCGGCTGCGCCGGGCGCGGCGGCTGATGACCGCGGGGGCGGTGCTGGGCCTCACCGTGGTGGCGGGCTGGCTCGCTACCACGTTGCTGGTGGATCCGTTCGGCCATCCCGTCGCGCCGCAGAGCCTGACCTTCGTCTCGCCGGTGGGGCGCGCCTTGTTCGGCATGCTGTTCGACGCGGCGAGCCTTGCCGAATTCGGCGTCGGCAGCGTGTTCGGGGTGGTGCTGGGCTCGGCCCTCGCCGCCCGCATGGCCGACGAGTTCCACTGGGAGGCGTTCGACGATCCGCGCGAGATGAAGCGGCACCTCATCGGCGCCGTCTTCATGGGCGTGGGCGGCATCCTGTGCGGTGGCTGCACCATCGGCCAGGGGCTCACCGCCGGCTCGCTGATGGCCCTGTCCTGGCCGCTGGCGGTGATCGGCATGGCGGCGGGCGCGCGGCTCGGCATCGCTTTGCTGATGGAAGGCTCTGTCACCGAATTCCTGCGCGAGGCCTGGGCGGCCACGCGGCTGCGGCGCTTCCGCGCCGAGCCGGCCCCGGTGAAGACGCCGACGCGGATCCGCCCGGAGCAGTGACCCGGCCCCGCGCCGCGCGCGGCAGGCCCGCGCCGCGCGCCGCAGGCCCGCGCCTCACGCGGCGGCGCGGTAGGCCTTCAGATAGCTCTGCTCGAAGCGCCGCTTCATGGTGTGGAACACGCCGAGCCGCGGCAGCGCGAGGTTGAAGCGCGCGTCGCGGAACACCAGCATGCCCGCGTCGAGCGTATCGACGATGCAGATCAGCTCCGGCTTGAAGGTCGCCTCCGGCGCGCGGCCGGCAAGCAGGCTCACCATGTTGCGGGCGGCCGCCACCGCCTGCAGGTCCGCCTGGTGAGCCTGCTTGGGCATCCAGTCCGGCCCCGGGAAGGAGCCGGCATCGCCCGCCACGAACACCTTCTCGAAGCCCGGCACCGCGCAGGTGGCCTCGGCCGCGATGAAGCCGCCCGGCGACCTGGGCAGCGCGCTGTTCTCCAGCCATGCCGGGCCGGTGAGGCCGGGCATGAAGAGGATGAGATCGGCCGGAAATTCCCCGCCCTCGGTCACCACCTTGTCCGCCTCGAAGCGCACCATCTTGTGGCCGAGCTTCGTCGTGATGCCGCGCCGCTCCATCTGCCGGAGCAGGCTGCCGACCGCCTTCGGCCCGAGCCGCTGGCCCGGCTGGGTGGAGGGATTGAAGAAGACGAGGTCGATCTTGTCGCGCCGTCCCTGCCGGCGCAGCAGAGTGTCCATGCCGAACAGGAATTCGAACATGGGCCCGCCCCGCACCGCGGACGGCTCGTTGGGGTTGGCGCCGAAGCCGATGGCAACGGTGCCCCGCTCCATGGCGGCAAGGCGGTCGCGCGCCGCCTCGGCCGAGGCGATGCCCTCGCAGGGGATGATGGCGTTCTCGATGCCCGGCAGCTTGCGGATGTAGCGCCCGCCCGAGGCGATCAGCAGCAGGTCGTTGGCCACCGGCCCGGCACTGGTGAGCACGGTGCGCCCGCCATCGGCGATGCCTTCCACCGCGGCCGGCACATGGGTCACGCCGTGGCGCGCGAAGAAGCCGGCGAGCGGCACCTTCAGGTCGTCGCCGGACCTCAGCCCGGCGGGCACCCAGATGAGGCTCGGCAGATAGATCAGCTCGTCACGCGGCGACACCACAATGATGTCCGCCTGAACGTTCTGCCGCCTGAGCTCGCGGATGGCGGTGAGCGCCGCGAAGCCCGAGCCCAGGATGACGATGCGCGGTAGGGCGCTCATGCCGCTCTCCCTCGTACGTGTCACAGAAAGCTTCTTCCCGCGAAGCAGAGGCCGTTCGCGGGAGGAAGGCATGGCGAATTGTCAATCGGTGGCGTCACTCGGCCGCCTTGAGGTGGGCGCCGCGCGCGCCCGCCGCCTGCTCGGTGGGGCCGAAATCGCCATCCACATCGGTGCCGAGATCGGACTTCCACGGCCGCCAGCGCTCCAGCGCCACCAGCGCGACGACCAGCACGGCGGCAAATCCCAGCGCCAGCACCTCGTAGGAGATGCCGGTCAGCTCCACGAAGGTCAGCTTGCCGGGCCCGCCGGTGAGCAGCATCGGCCGCAGGGTGGGCTCCAGATAGGAGAAGGCCATGGCCCCGGCGAGGCCGCCCACCAGGGTGAACAGGGCATCGCGATAGCCCACCCCGATCTGGGCGAGGACGGTGCCCGGGCAGGCACCCGCGAGCGCGATGCCGGCGCCCAGGATGAGGCCGCCCACCACGTCCGCCGTATAGAAGGTGGCCTTCGGCGCGAGCTTGATGAGGCCGAGGCCGTGCATCGCCGCCAGCACCACCGCGCCGGTGGCGACCGCGGTGAGGAACACCTTCAGCATGGTGAAGTTTCGCAGCTGCATCTGGCCGACGATCATGCCGGCCTCGAACACCCGCGACTTCTCCAGCGCGATGCCGAAGACCATGCCCATGACGAGGCCGATGAGGATGGAAGACAGAAGCGACATGGCGAACTCCTCCTGATCTCAGGCGCGCTCAGATGCGGCGCAGCACGAGGACGGCGGTGGCGATGCCACCCACAAACATGAAGGCGACGGCGATGGTGGAGGACACGGCGAGCTGCGCCATGCCGGAGATGCCGTGGCCGGAGGTGCAGCCATCGGCGAGGCGGGCGCCGAACAGCATGATGAAGCCGGCGAGGAAGGCGACGGCGTACCGCACCACGGGGCTCGGCGTGCCGAGGGCCCGCGACCAGATGGGCGAGACGGGCTTGCGCGACGCCCCCGAGAGCTTCATGGACAGGAAGGCGCCGAGCGCGATGCCCACCACCAGGGCCACCTGCCACCAGTTCTTGCCGGTGAGGGCCATGTGCTTGCCCACGTAATCGATCTGGCTCACCGCCGGATCCACCACCGCGGCGAGATAGCCGCCCACGGTGACATAAGACGACGAGGCGCCGAGCGCGGTGCTGATGAGCAGGAAGGCGGGAATCTGCAGCAGGCCGATGAGGACGCCGGCCACATAGGGCGACCACGCCTTTTGACGAAGGGAACAGGCGTTCATGGGTGTTCTCCCGAGGATGGGGCTCCGGCGCCGGCGCTCCGGCCCTGGCACGATGGCGGCGCGGGCGCGGTGGGCAGGGCCCTCGTTCATACATTCGCACTTATTAAATTAAATGTACTGAATGTTTTGGCAAGAGGGCGTTGACGCTGCGTCGCACAACGCGCTCCGCCCGCCACCACCGAGGGGACCAGCAGGCCATGGAGCAGGAAAAATCGCAGGCGGACGTTGCCCATACGCCCAATCGCATCCCCTGGCCGCCGCTCCTCTATGGCGCGGCGCTGATCGGCGGCCTGCTCCTGGGCCGGCTCGCGCCGCTGCCCTGGCCCGCCGTGCTCGACATCCTGCCGGCGCGCATGGTTGGGGCGGGGCTGGCGCTGGTGGGGGTCGGTCTCGATCTCTCGGCGCTGGCGACGCTCTATCGCGCCCACACCAATGTGCTGCCCCATCGCGCCGCCGACCGGCTGATCACCCACGGGCCGTTCGCGCTGTCGCGCAATCCCATCTATCTCGGCAACACGCTGCTGCTGACCGGGCTCGGCATCGCCCTCGGCAACGCCTGGCTGCTGGCGGGAGCGCTCCTCGCGGCGCTCGCCACCCATCACCTCGCCATCCTGCGCGAGGAAGCGCACCTCCAGGCGAAGTTCGGCGCGGCCTTCGAGGCCTACAGGTCCCGCGTGCCGCGCTGGTTCATCCGGTGAGACGCCCTACTCCGCCGCGTTCCGCCGGGCCGGGTCGTAATTGAGGATGGGGGCGAGCCAGCGCTCCGCTTCCGCCACGCTCCAGCCCTTGCGCAGGGCGTAGTCCTCCACCTGGTCGCGCTCGATGCGCCCGACGCCGAAATAGGCGCTCGCCGGGTGCGAGAGATAGAGCCCCGACACCGACGCGCCCGGCCACATGGCATAGCTCTCGGTAAGGCGGACGCCGGTCATCTCGGGCGCGTCGAGCAGGGTGAAGAGTGCGGCCTTCTCCGTATGGTCGGGCTGGGCCGGATAGCCCGGGGCCGGGCGGATGCCGCGATAGCGCTCGGCGATGAGATCGTCGTTGGAGAGCGCCTCGTCGCGGGCATAGCCCCAGAAGGTGGTGCGCACCCGCTGGTGCATGCGCTCGGCGAAGGCCTCCGCGAGGCGGTCGCACAGGGCCTTGAAGAGGATGGACGAATAATCGTCGTTGGCGGCCTTGAACGCCGCCACCTTCTCCTCCTCGCCGATCCCCGCGGTGACCACGAAGCCGCCGACGTAATCGGCGACGCCCGTGTCCATCGGCGCCACGAAATCCGCCAACGCGAGGTTCGCCTTGCCTTCGCGCCGCGCCAGCTGCTGGCGCAGGGTGTGGAAGGTGGCGAGCGGATTGGCCCGGGTGTCGTCGCGGAACAGCACGATGTCGTCGCCGACCGAATTGGCCGGCCAGAAGCCAATGACCGCCCGTGCCGTCACCCATTTCTCGGCGATGATGTGGTTCAGCATGGCCCGCGCGTCGGCATGCAGCGTGCGCGCGGACGGCCCCATCTTGGGATCGTCGAGGATCGCCGGATAGCGCCCGTTGAGCTCCCAGGACTGGAAGAAAGGCGTCCAGTCGATGAACGGCACGAGATCGGCGAGGCTGTAGTCGGCGAACACCTCGATGCCCTGGAAGGCGGGCTTCGGCGGTACGTAGGAGGAGAAGTCGAGCCGCAGGGCATTGTCCCGCGCCCTGGCCAGCGGCAGGCGCTGCTTGTTGGCGTCGGCGCGGGCGTGGGCCTCGGCGAGCTTCTCGTACTCGGCACGGATGTCGGCCACATAGCCGCCGCGCGTTTCGGTGTTGAGGAGGCTGGAGACCACGCCCACCGCGCGGCTCGCATCGGTGACATAGACCGCCTGCCCGCGCTCGTAGCGCGGCGCGATCTTCACCGCGGTGTGCACCCGCGAGGTGGTCGCCCCGCCGATGAGGAGCGGCACGGAAAAGCCCTCGCGCTCCATCTCGGCGGCGACGTTCACCATCTCGTCGAGCGACGGCGTGATGAGGCCGGAGAGGCCGATCACGTCCACCTTCTCGGCCTTGGCCGTCTCCAGGATGCGCGCCGCCGGCACCATCACGCCGAGGTCGATCACCTCGTAATTGTTGCACTGGAGCACGACGCCCACGATGTTCTTGCCGATGTCGTGGACATCGCCCTTCACGGTGGCCATCAGGATCTTGCCGGCGGACGACGCCGCGGTGACGCCCATCTCCGCCTTTTCCTTCTCCATGAAGGGCATGAGATAGGCCACCGCCTGCTTCATCACGCGGGCCGACTTCACCACCTGGGGCAGGAACATCTTGCCCGAGCCGAACAGGTCGCCCACCACGTTCATGCCGGCCATCAGCGGGCCTTCGATGACGTGGAGCGGGCGGGCGGCTTGCTGCCGCGCCTCCTCGGTGTCCTGCTCCACATAATCGGTGATGCCGTTGACCAGGGCGTGCTCCAGGCGCTTCTCCACCGGCCAGGTGCGCCAGGTGAGATCGGCTTCCTTCTTCTCCTTGCCCTGTCCGCGGAATTCCTCGGCGAGCGCGAGCAGACGCTCGGTGGCGTCCGCGCGGCGGTTCAGCACCACGTCCTCGCAGGCTTCCTTCAGGCGCGGCTCGATCTCGTCATAGACCGCGAGCTGGCCGGCATTGACGATGCCCATGTCCATGCCCGCCGCGATGGCGTGATAGAGGAACACCGCGTGCATGGCCTCGCGCACCGGCTCGTTGCCGCGGAACGAGAAGGAGAGGTTCGACACGCCGCCGGAGATATGGGCGTAGGGCAGGCCCTGCCTGATCCAGCGCGCCGCCTCGATGAAGGCGACGCCATAGCCCGCATGCTCCTCGATGCCGGTGGCCACGGCGAACACATTGGGATCGAAGATGATGTCCTCGGGCGGAAAGCCCATGCCGGTCAGGATCTTGTAGGCGCGCTCGCAGATCTGCGTCTTGCGGGCGAAGCTGTCCGCCTGCCCGTCCTCGTCGAAGGCCATCACCACCACGGCGGCGCCATAGCGGCGCACGAGCCGGGCCTTCTCGCGGAATGCCGCCTCGCCTTCCTTCAGCGAGATGGAATTGACGATGCCCTTGCCCTGGAGGCGCTTCAGCCCCTGCTCGATGATCTCCCACTTGGACGAATCCACCATCACCGGCACGCGGGCGATGTCCGGCTCGGCGGCGACGAGGTTGAGGAAGGTGACCATGGCGGCCTCGCTGTCGAGCAGGCCCTCGTCCATGTTGATGTCGATCACCTGGGCACCGCTCTCCACCTGGTCGCGCGCCACCGCCAGCGCGGCGGGGAAATCGCCATTGGTGATGAGCTTCCTGAAGCGGGCCGAGCCGGTGACGTTGGTGCGCTCGCCCACGTTCACGAAGGGGATCTGAGGCGTCAGCTCGAACGGCTCGAGGCCCGAGAGGCGCAGCCGCGGCTCCAGCACCGGCACGGCGCGCGGCGCCTTGTCCTTCACCGCCCCGGCGATAGCGCGGATATGGGCGGGCGTGGTGCCGCAGCAGCCGCCCACCACGTTCACGAGGCCGGAGGCGGCGAACTCGCCCACCAGTTCCGCCATGGCCTCGGGGCTCTCGTCATAAAGGCCGAACTCGTTGGGCAGGCCCGCATTGGGATAGGCGCACACCAGCGTGTCCGCCACCCGGCCGATCTCGGCGATATGGGCGCGCATCTCCTTCGCCCCCAGGGCGCAGTTGAGTCCGATGGAGAAGGGCTCGGCGTGGCGCAGGGAATACCAGAAGGCGGTGGGCGTCTGGCCTGACAGGGTGCGGCCGGAGAGGTCCGTGATGGTGCCGGAGATCATCACCGGCAGGCGCACGTCGAGCTCGTCGAACAACCCCTCGATGGCGAACAGCGCCGCCTTGGCGTTCAGCGTGTCGAAGATGGTCTCCACCAGCAGGATATCCGCCCCGCCTTCGATGAGGCCGCGGGCCTGCTCGCCATAGGCCTTGGCGAGATCGTCGAAGGTGACCGCCCTAAAGCCCGGGTCGTTCACGTCCGGCGAGATGGAGGCGGTGCGGTTGGTGGGGCCGAAGGCGCCGGCGACGAAGCGGCGGCGGCCGTCCTTCGCCTCGGCGAGCTTGGCCGCCTCCTTGGCGAGGCGCGCGCTCTCGAAGTTCAGCTCGTGGACCAGCGCCTCCATGCCGTAGTCCGCCTGGGCGATGGACGTGCCGGAGAAGGTGTTGGTCTCGACGATATCCGCGCCGGCCATGAAATATTCGAGGTGGATGGCGCGCACCGCATCGGGCTGGGTGAGGCTCAGGAGGTCGTTGTTGCCACGCACGTCGCGGTGCCAGTCCTTGAAGCGGGTGCCGCGATAGCCGGCCTCGTCCAGCTTCAGGGCCTGGATCATGGTGCCCATGGCGCCGTCGAGCACCAGGATGCGCTCGCTCGCGGCCGCCTTCAGGGCGGAAAGGGTATCGGTCTTGGACATCTGGACACTCTCATGCCCGGCCGGATGACGCATGGCCCGGGCGACAACGGATGGGGCCGGGCGGAGCCGGCGGAAAATCAGAAGGGGGCGGCCTCTGAAGGGCGCCCCCCCGTCAGACGGCCACCGCCTGCGCCGCCTCCCCCGCCGTGGGCCTGAGCCCCAGCAGGTGGCAGATGGCATAGACCAGATCGGCCCGGTTCAAGGTATAGAAGTGGATTTCCGTGACGCCGCGATCAACCAGATCCATCACCTGCTCGGCGGCCACCGCGGCGGCGATGAGCTTGCGCGTCTCCGGATCGTTGTCGAGCCCCTCGAAGCGCTTGAGCAGCCAGGCCGGAACGCTCGCCCCGGTCCGGGTGGCGAAGCTCGCGGCCTGCTTGAAATTGGTCACCGGCAGGATGCCCGGCACGATGGGGATGTCGATCCCCTTCGCCCGCACCTTGTCGAGATAGCGGAAATAGACGTCGTTCTCGAAGAAGAACTGGGTCATGGCGCGGCTGGCGCCGGCTGCCACCTTTTCCTTCAGATAGCCGATATCCTCGTCGAGGCTCGCGCTCTCCGGATGCTTCTCCGGATAGGCGGAAACGGAAATCTCGAAATCCCCCAGCGCCCGGATCCCGGCCACGAGATCGCAGGCATGGGCATAGCCTTCCGGATGCGGCACATAAGGCGTGCCCGGCCCCGCCATGGGGTCGCCACGCAGCGCCACGATGTGGCGGATGCCCGCCGCGCCATAGGCCTTGACCACCTCGTCCACCTCGGCCCGGCTCGCGCCTACGCAGGTGAGGTGCGCGGCGGGGTGAAGATCGGTCTCCTGCGCGATGCGCGCCACGGTGGCGTGGGTGCGCTCGCGGGTGGAGCCGCCGGCGCCGTAGGTCACCGAGACGAACTCGGGATGGAGCGGCGCCAGCCGGTGGATGGAGGCCCACAGGGTCTTTTCCATCTCCTCGGTCTTGGGCGGGAAGAATTCGAACGAAACGCGGACCGGCGCCGCATCGGGCGCGCGGGTCGCCCGCACGGGCGCAATCATCAGGCCACCTCTCTCTGGACACCGGCCATGGCGATGCGCGGATCCTCCGCCAGCCAAAGGGACACGGTGAGCGCGGATTGCTCTGCCCCGCCTGCCCCGCCGCCGGGGGCGAGGCTGCGGTAGGCGCGCGGCTCGAGGCCGGCCTGCACCAGCCAGGCTTCCACCTGATCGCGGGCGAAGCCTAGCCGGCGGTGCGCATGCTCCTCGCGCAGGAACTCAAGGTCATGGGGGGCAAAATCCACCACCAGCAGGCGCCCGCCGGGGCGCAGCACCCGCGCCGCCTCGGCGATGGCGCGCCCGGCGTCGTCGAGGAAGTGCAGCACCTGGTGGATGATCACCGCGTCGAAGCTGTCGCGCGGGGCGGGGATGGCATAGATGTCGCCCTGCCGCACCGTGCAGTTGCGGATGCCCGCGGCATCGAGATGGGCGCGCGCCACCCCCAGCATGTCGGGCGACTGGTCGAGGCCGATGCCGCGCACGATGTCAGGGGCGAACAGCTCCAGCATGCGGCCGGTGCCGGTGCCGAGGTCGAGCAGCGAATCGATGCGCTTGCCGGCGAGCGCCTCGCGCACCGCCTCCTCCACCGCCGCCTCGGGCACATGGAGGCTGCGGATCCGGTCCCATTCGCGCGCGTGCGCGGAGAAATAAGCCTGCGCCGCCTCCACGCGCGCGGCCCGCACCGCCCCCAGCCGCTCGCGGTCACGCGCCAGCACCGGATCGTCGCGATCCATCAGGCCGAGAAGGCGCGCGGCCAGTGCCGCCCCCGGGCCCTCCAGGGCGCGGCGGTAGAAGATCCAGCTCGCCTCGCGATGGCGCTCCACCAGCCCGGCATCGGCAAGCAGCTTGAGATGACGGGAGATGCGCGGCTGGGACTGGCCCAGGATGGCGGTAAGATCGGAAACCGTCAGCTCCGCCTCGCCGAGCACTGCGACGAGCCGGAGGCGCGTGTCCTCCCCCGCGGCCTTGAGGCCATCGAGCAGCTGGCTGAACGTGGCGCGCGGCGCCTCGGAATCGTAAGACATAAAGATATGCTTATATCTTTGCCAGCCAGAGGGCAAGCCGGTTCGCGGACCGTCCGACGGGGTGCGCGCCGCCCCTGCCGCCGGAGCCGGAGCGCCTCCGCCGCGCCGCCACGGGGAGGCCTCCACAAAGAAGCCTTAAACAGGCCCCCGCGCCTACCCGCCCGCCAGCCAACCGCGGCGCCATGCAGATCACAATATCCGGCAATGCACTTTCGCGCATTGCGCCCCCAAGGGGGGAAAGATAAAGCCGTCGCAGGCTTCGTTAAACCCACCGCCGTCCGCGACGGAGCCGGTCATTTCCCCTGGGCGTGAGCTGAGCAGATTTTGCGGGGGACGTTTCCAATTTCGTCACGTTTCAGGGTTAACACCGATCCCATGACGCTGCGCGACCAACTCCTTCTCGCCGCCCTCGGCGCGAGCCTCCTTTCCGCTCCCGCCTTCGCTCAGGGGGCGGGCAGCCCCAATTACAGCCTCCCCGGCACTGGGGCGGACGACACCACCGGCACCCTTCCGCCCGGCAGCGTCGGCTCCTACGGCGCGCCGCCTCCCGGCTACAGCGATCCCTATGCGCGCCCGCAGGCCGGCAGCAGCGGCGATGCGGTCGAGCGCACCAATCTCGCCCCGCCTTCCGGCTACGAGCAGGCGACCACCGGCGCGCCGGCCTCCCAGGGCACGTACAGTCAGGGGACCTACCAGCAGAGCCCCTATCCGCAGGGCTCCTACCCGCAGGCCGCCGCGCCCCAGCCGGCGCCGGCCCAGGGCGGCTATCCGCAGGGCGGCCAGCCCATGCAGGTCACCCCGCAGGGCAGCTATGAGCAGGCCAATTACAATTACCGCCAGGCGCCCGACCAGGGCTACGGGCAGCAGGCACCCTATGGCCAGCAGGAGAGCTACGGCCAGCAGGGCTACGACGCGGCCGGCCAGCAGGCCGTGACCCCGCCCGCCGGCGTCTATGAATCCAACGCCTCCGTGGTGCCCGGCACCCAGGAAGCGCCGTCCGGCCCGCGCATCGAGAACGTCGATCCCACCGAGCCGGTGGCCGAGCGCTTCCGTCGCCAGACGGTGGATTATGTGACCACCCAGCCCGCCGGCACCATCGTCATCGATACCCCCAACACCTACCTCTATTACGTGCTGGGCAACGGCAAGGCGGTCCGCTACGGCATCGGCGTCGGCCGCGAGGGCTTCACCTGGGCCGGCACCGAGAAGATCACCGGCAAGAAGGAATGGGCCGACTGGCGTCCGCCGTCCGAGATGATCCAGCGCCAGCCCTATCTGCCGCGCTTCATGGCCGGCGGCCCCGGCAATCCGCTGGGCGCGCGCACCATGTATCTCGGCGGCACCGTCTATCGCATCCACGGCACCAACGAGCCGCAGACCATCGGCAAGTTCGTGTCCTCGGGCTGCTTCCGCATGCTCAACAATGACGTGGAAGACCTTTACGACCGCGTGAAGGTGGGCACCAAGGTGGTGATCCTGCCCAAGCCGGTGAGCAACGTGCAGGCCAGTGCCTCCGGGCAGGCGCCCGCTCCGGTCGCCCCTTCCCCCGCCGCGCAGCGCTGAACGGCCGCACATTCCTTTCGATGAAGAAGAGCGGGACTTCGGTCCCGCTCTTTTTTATTGCCCGGACGAGGCACCGGCGTTTGCCGCTCCACGGTCCGCGCCCTCAGGCGCCGCCCATCAGCCCCGCCGCCACGTTGACACCGAGGGCGATGACCGCGGCGTTGAACAGATAGGCGCCGATCTGGTGGGCGATGACGAACCGGCGCATCGGCCGGGTGGCGACCTGCACGTCCGGCGTCTGGATGGCGGTGCCGATGTTGAAGCCGAAATAGATGAAATCCCAATAGTCCGGCTCCGACGTGCCGGAGAACACCAGAGCCGGCCCGGCCGAGCCCAGCTTGGGATGATAATAGAGCCGCGCATAGTGCAGCGTGAACACCGAGTGGAAGAAGAACCAGGCGACCACGAGCGTGCCCACCGCCAGCAGCACGTGGGATCCGCGGTCGCCGCCGGCGCCGGCGGCATAGCCCGCCTCCACCGCCACGGCGACGAGGCTGGCCGCGGTCGCTACCACGCTCAGCAGCAGGATGACGCCGGCCCCCTCGTCCTCGCGCCCCGCCCGCGCCCGCACCGAGCCGACGTTCGAGGTGACCACCAGGTGCACCGCCAGGGCGAGCCACACCAGCGCGCCGGCATTGAACGACAGGAGGAAGCGCAAGGTCGGATCTGGGCCGTGAAGCACCAGGCCGAGCGCCCCGTAAGTCACCGCCGACACCGCCACCGATGCCCACAGACGCAGGTGGTTCTTCACCAGCCGGCCGGTGTAGTGGAGCGGCTTCAAGGCGCGCGGCCGGTCCGCGTCAGCCTTCGTGTTCTCGACCATGGCCCGCTGCTCCCGAACCTGCCGCGTTTGATCTTGCTCTTATCATCCGGGCGATTGTTCCCGTACAATGAATATTGTCGGAATCGCCCTGACAGGAGACGCCACCATGGCCACGCCGTCCTCGACGCCTGCGTCGTCCGCCACCGATGCCCTGCATTCCATCCGTGCGCACTGGGGCTGGTTCGTCGCCCTGGGGATCGCCTTCATCGTGCTCGGGGCCATCGCCCTCGCCCATGTGCTCGTCGCCACCCTCGCCAGCGTGCTCTACGTCGGCGCGCTGATGGTGGTGGCGGGCGTGGTGCAGGTGATCCACGCCTTCCGGGTGCAGACCTGGGGCCGCTTCTTCTACTGGCTGCTCGCCGGCCTGCTCTACGTGGTGGCGGGCGGGCTCGTCATGTACAACCCGCTGCTCGGCGCCAGCGTCTTCACCCTGCTCATCGGCGTCGCCCTGGGCGTGGAAGGCATCTTCCGCATCTTCGCCGGCTTCGGCGCGCGCCCCGGCTCGGGCTGGGGCTGGATCGTGGTCTCGGGCGCCGTCACCCTGCTCCTGGGCTTCATCATCATGGCCCACTGGCCGGTGAACTCGCTCTATGTGCTGGGCATCTTCCTGGGCATCGACCTCGTGTTCAACGGCGTCGGCACCCTGATGTTCGGCCTTGCGCTGCACGGCAAGGACACCGGCGCGCCCCGGACGAGCCACGGCGCGGCCGCCTGACGGCGCCCACGCGCGGATGGTCGTCGCGCCTCAGGGCGCGGCGGCTCCGGCCGGAGAGGCCGGCATCGGGCGGTGCCCGCCGGCGGGGTCCGGCACCGATGCCCCGCCCGGTCCGGCCGCGAGGTCCGGCGCCAGCGGCGCATCGCTCCCGGCCGGGGCGGGCCGTTCCGCCTTCACCCGGAACCAGGTGGCATAGAGCGCCGGCACCACCAGCAAGGTGAGCACGGTCGCCACCAGGAGGCCGCCCATGATGGTGATCGCCATGGGCCCCCAGAAGGCGCTCTCCGCCAGCGGGATCATGCCGAGCACGGCGGCGAGCGCGGTGAGCACCACCGGCCGCGCCCGGCGCAGGGTCGCGCCGACGATGGCGTCGTACGGCGTCTGGCCGGCCGCGATGTCGTGGTCGATCTGGTCCACCAGGATCACCGTGTTGCGCATGATCATGCCGGCGAGCGCGATCAGGCCGAGCAGCGCCACGAAGCCGAACGGCTTGCCGGAGACGAGCAGCGCCACCGTCGCGCCGATGATGCCGAGCGGCGCGGTGAGGATCACCAGCGCGAGGCGCGAGAAGCTCTGGAGCTGGATCATCAGCAGGGTCAGCATGACGAGGATCATCATGGGGAAGACCGCCGCCAGCGAGGCGTTGGCCTTGGCGCTCTCCTCGATGGAGCCGCCGGTCTCGATGCGATAGGCGGCCGGCAGCTCGGCCTTGAGCGGCGCGAGCTTGGGCAGCAGGCGGGTGGTGACGTCGGGGGGCTGCACCCCGTCCACCACATCGGCGCGCACGGTGAGCACGAGATCGCGGTCGCGCCGCCACAGGATCGGCTCCTCGTAATCATAGGAGATGCGCGCCACCTGGCCGAGCGGCACCACCGCCCCGTTGCGGCTGGTCACCGAGAGGGCGGCGAGCCGGTCGAGGTCCACCCGCTCCTCGGGCACGGCGCGGGCCATGACGTCGATGAGCAGGTTGTCCTCGCGATACTGGGTCACCGTATAGCCCGAGAGCAGAGTCTGCAGGGTTTCGGCGAGGTCGCGCGGGGTGACGCCGAGCGCCCGCGCCCGGTCCTGGTCCACCATCAGGGTGATGGACTTCACCTGCTCGCCCCAATTGAGATGGGGGTCGATGAGGACGGGATCGGTGAGCATCACCTGGCGCACCTTCTCGGCGATGTCGCGCACCTTCAGCGGATCCGGCCCGACCACGCGGAACTGCACCGGAAAGCCCACCGGCGGGCCGAACACGAAGCGGTCGACGCGCACCCGCGCGGCGGGCAGCGCGCCCTCGGCCACCTCCTTGTCGAGCCGGGCCTTGAGCCGGTCGCGCGCCTCCACGTCCTTGGTGACGATGACGATCTGCGCGAAATTGGGGTTGGGCAGCACCGGGTTGAGGCCGAGCCAGAAGCGCGGCGTGCCCTGCCCCACATAAGTGGTGGCGCTCACCACCTCGGGATCGCCCTTGATGAGCGCTTCCGCCTTCTCGGCGGTGGCCAGCGTCGCCTCGATGGACGAGCCCTCGGGCAGGCGCATCTCCAGGAACAGCTCGGTGCGGGTAGAGGTCGGGAAGAACTGCTGCTGCACCTTGCCGAAGCCGGCGAGGGAGGCGACGAACAGGCCGACGGTGGTGGCGATCACCAGCAGGCGGTGCCTGAGGCAGAATTCCACCACGCTCCTCAGGATGCGGTAGGGCCGCCCGCCCTGCAGGCCGTGCTCGCCGTGGCGGCCCTTCATGTCGGGCAGCAGCATCATGCCGAGGTAGGGGGTGAACAGCACCGCCACGAACCACGAGGCGATGAGCGCGATCGCCACCACCCAGAAGATGCCGCCGGCATATTCGCCGGTGGAGGAGCGGGCGAAGCCCACGGGCAGGAAGCCGGCCGCGGTCACCAGCGTGCCGGTGAGCATGGGGAAGGCGGTGGAGGTCCAGGCGAAGGTGGCCGCCTCGGCGCGGTCCCAGCCCTCCTCCATCTTCACCACCATCATCTCGATGGCGATGATGGCGTCGTCCACCAGGAGGCCCAGGGCGATGATGAGCGCGCCGAGGGTGATGCGGTGCAGATCGATGCCGGCCGAGAACATCACCAGGAACACGATGGCCAGCACCAGCGGCACCGACAGCGCCACCACGATGCCGGTGCGGAAGCCGAGCGACAGGAAGCTCACCACCAGCACGATGACGAGCGCCTCGGCGAAGGTCCGCAGGAATTCGCCCACGGATTCGCTGACGATGTGCGGCTGGTCCGCCACCTGGGTCACGTCGATGCCCACCGGCAGCTCGCGCACCGCATCGGCCATGGCGGCCTTCAGGCTCTCGCCGAGCACCAGGATGTTGGCGCCCGCCTCCATGGAGACGCCGATGCCGATGGCGCCCTTGCCGTCCTCGCGCACCAGGAAGGAGGGCGGATCCTCATAGCCGCGCTTCACCGTGGCGATGTCGCCGAGCCGCACCAGCGAGCCGCCCACGTTGACCGGCACCTCGGCGATGGCGTCGGCGCCGGTGAAGGCGCCGGTGAGGCGCAGATTGATCCGGTCGGCCCGGGTGTCCACGGCGCCGCCGGCCACCACCGCATTCTGCCGCGCCACGCTGTCGAAGATCTGCTGCGGGGTGACGCCGAGGGTGGCGAGCTTGGCGTGGCTGAACTCGATATAGATCCGCTCGGGACGCTCGCCCACGAGGTCCACCTTCTCCACGTCCGGCACCCGCAGCAGGCGCTGGCGGATGATCTCCGCCTGCCGCTTCAGCTCGGCGGGCGAGACGCCGTCGCCGGTGAGCATGTAGAGGGCGGAATAGACGTCGCCATATTCGTCGTCGAACGACGGCCCGAGGACCCCCTGGGGCAGCTCGGCGCGGATGTCGCCCACCTTCTTGCGCACCTGGTACCAGAGGTCGGACACCATCTTCGGCGGCGTGGTGTCGGCGAGGAAGACCTGCACGAAGCTCACCCCGGGGCGCGAATAGCTCTCCACCCGGTCGAGATAGGGCAGGCTCTGGATCTTCTTCTCGATGGGGTCGGCCACCTGGGCCTGCATCTCCGAGGCGGTGGCGCCGGGCCAGGCGGCGGAGATCACCATCACCTTGATGGTGAAGGAGGGATCCTCGGCGCGGCCGAGCTTGAGATAGGAGAACGCCCCCGCCGCCGCGAGCACCAGGATGGCGAACAGGGTCAGGGCGCGGTGGCGGATGGCCCAGCGCGAGAGATTGAAGCCGCCGGACCCGTGGCCGGCCGAGGCGCCGTCCCCGGGCGCGGCGTGAGGATCGGCAGCGGAGCCCTTGGGAGCGGTGTCTTGAGCGGCGGACATGGGCGGCTCCCTCACTTGGCCGCCACGGTGCGCACGAGGCGCCCGGGCTCCAGCGTCTGCACGCCCATGGTCACCACCTTCTCGCCCTCGGCGAGGCCGGAGGCGATGATCGCCGCATCCTCCGTATAGCGCGCCACCTCCACCGGCTTCAGCACCAGAGCGTGGGTCTTCTCGTCGACCACGAAGACGTGGGGGCCGTGGCCGCGATCGAGCACGGCGGCCAGGGGGAGCATCACCACCTCCTCGGCGCCTTCGGGCGTCAGGGTGACCATGGCGGTCATGCCGAGCGCCACGGTGTCGTCGGCGCCGGCGATGGTGAAGCGCGCGGCATAGGTGCGCGAGGCCGGATCCGCCTGGGGCGAAAGCTCGCGCAGGCGGGCGGAGAAATGCCGGCCGGGCTCGGCCCACAGGGTCACGCTCGCCTTGGAGGAGCGGGCGGCGGCGAGCGCCGTCTCGGGCAGGGCGACGAGGGCTTCCTTCTCGTCGAGCCGCGCCACCCGCACGATGGTCTGGCCGGTGGAGACCACCTGCCCCGGCTCGGCCGATGTGGAGACCACCACGCCCGCGGTGTCGGACACCAGGGTGGCGTAGCCGACCCGGTTCTCGGCCAGCTCCAGGGTCCGCCGGGCGCGCTCGAGGCGGCCCACCGCCTCCTCGCGGGCGAGCACCTTGCGGTCGCGGTCGGCGGCCGAGGCGACGCCCCGCGCGGTGAGCGAGGCATAGCGCTTATCCTCCGCCTCGGTCTGGGCGAGGTTGGCGGTGGCGGCGGCCAGCTCGGCGCGCGCGCTCTCCAGCTCCAGGGTGAGGTCCTCCGCATCGATGCGGGCGATGACGGTGCCGGGCTTCACCCGGTCGCCCACCTCGGCGAGGCGCTGCACCACCTTGCCGGAGACCCGGAAGGCGAGATCGATCTCGCGGCGGGCCCGCACCACGCCGACGAAGGTCTTCGCCTCGGTGCGCGGCTTCAGCACCACGGAGGTCACCTGGACCGGGCGGGCGGCAGGCCCCTCGGTCTGGGCCGGCGCCTGCTCGCTGCAGCCGGCGAGGGCGAGCGCGAGGACGCCAGCGGCCGCGAGGGGCAGGATTTCGAGGAAGCTCCGCCCGGTCTTCGCGTTCCCCCTGAGGCGGGCAGGAGCGGGGCGGATACGGCCGAAACGCATGGCTCAACTCCTGTCGCCGAGCCATAACGGCTCAAGAATGACGATATTCGTTTTTTATCACTTTTTGGACGCAGAAGCGCGCCCAAATTTCTGCCCTGCCCTTTCAGGCGATCGGCGTGCGCTCCACTTCCAGGCTGCGCAGCAGGAAGCGCACCGTGGTCCGCACCGCCGCCTCCTGGTCCTCGTCGATGTCCTGCGCGACCAGGACCGGATGGCAGAAGCGCACGCAGGCGCCCAGGATCACCTTGCTCACCGCCACCGGGTCGTGCGGCACGAAGAGCCCCGCGGCGATGCCTTCCGCCAGCACCGAGGCGACCACGGAGGAGACGCGCATCTTGTGCGCCTCGATATTCTCCCAATTGTGCTCGATGGCCACGAGCACCATGTCGTGCACTCGCCGCTCGGCGAGGAAATTGGCCTTGTGGTAGGCGAGGATCGCCAGATAGATCTCGACGATCTTCTGCTGCGGCGACACGCCGGGGCGCGCGCCGATCTCCGCCACCTCCGCCTCGATCTCGCAGAGGCAGCGCTGGCAGATGGTCTTCACGATGGCCGCCTTGGAGGGGAAGAAGCGGTAGACGTTGGCCGGCGACATGCCGAGCTCGCCGGCGATGTCGGCCACCGCCGTCTTGGCGAAGCCCATGCGGCGAAACAGCGCCTCCGCCGTGCGCGTGATGCGCTCGCGGGTCTCGTCCGGCGTCTCCTTCACCCTGATGGTCACGGGGCCCTCCTGGAAAACTGACGAATTTTATAAATCATCACAAACCGGGACGCAAGGCCGCCGCAGCCTCCGTCCGGCCGTCCGCCACCAGGCAGCCGTCCGGGAAGGCCGTTCCCGAGAGCGCCGCCAGCACGCACCGCGCGGCGATGGCATTGCCCCGCGCCAGGGCTTCCCGGCTGGATCCCGCCATGTGCGGCGTGGCGAGGACCTTCGGATGGGCGATGAGCGCCGCCGTCGCCGCACGCCGTGCCGGGTCCGCCTCTCCCTCGAACACATCGAGGCCGGCGCCGGCGAGGTGCCCCCGCTCCAGCACCGCGAGCAGCGCCGCCTCGTCCACGAGGCCGCCGCGGGCGGTGTTGATGAGCAGGCTTCCCGGCTTCATGCGCGCCAGCCGGTCGGCATCCATGAGGTGGTGCGTGTCGGGGGTCAGCGGCGCGTGGAGGCTGACCACGTCGCAGTCGCCGAGCAGCGTATCGAGCGGCACGAACGTCACGCCGGGCACCGCTTCCGCCGGAGGGCGCGGCGCCGTCGCCAGCACCCGCGCCTCGAAGCCGGCAAGGCGCCGGGCAACGCCCTGGGCGATCCGCCCGAAGCCCACGAGGCCCACCGTCTTGCCGCAAAGGTCGGTGCTCGCCGGCGCGCGCCAGTCTCCCGCCTTGAGGCGGCGGTCGGCCTCGCCGAGCTGCTTGCCCAGCGCCAGCATGAGGGCGAGCGTGTGGTCCGCCACCGCCGCATCGTTGGCGCCGGCGGCGATGGTCACCACCCGGCCGAGATCCCGCGCGGCGGCCACATCCACCCGATCGTAGCCGACACCGCGACGGGCGATCACCGCAAGATCGGGATGGGCCTCCAGCACCGCCCGGGTGACGGCGCGCACCCCGACGATCCAGCCCTGCGCCCCGGCCAGCAGGGCATGGAGCTCCGCATCGGGCAGGTCGGCGTCGAGCGCGTCGGGCGGCCGGTCCGGATAGACCACCGTGCAGCCGCCGGCCGCCAGCAGGCTTTCCGCCGCGGCGTCGAACAGGCGGGTGGTAACGAGAATCCGGGCAGGAGCACGCGGCACGGGGAGATCCTTCCGATTCGGCCGAGGAGCCGGATCCCGATGCTATCCCATCGCGCGCCCGCGGCGGTGCCGGCCCGGCCCACGAACGAAAATGGCGGCGCTCGACGGGCGCCGCCATATATCGTCACGGAAGGTGGGGACCGCCTCAGGGGAGGCCCCTCACCTGGCCTCCGCCTGCCGGATCGGGCCCGGCAGGGAAGGTTCCGCCCATCGGCGTCAGGCCGCCCGGGGCGCCTCGATGCTGCCCTCCGCAGCTTCCTCGACGTGGCCCTCGATGGTCTTGGGCTCCGCCTTCGCCTCGCCGGAGGCGATGGGAATCTGGCGCGGTTTCTTGGCCTCGGGCAGGTTGCGTACGAGGTCGACGTGCAGCAGCCCGTTCTCGAGCACCGCGCCCTTCACCTCCACGTGATCGGCAAGCTGGAAGCGCCGCTCGAAGGTGCGCGCCGCGATGCCGCGATAGAGCACCTGCGCGCTCTCGGACGACTGGACGTCCTTCTTCTCGCCCCGCAGGGTGAGCGCATTCTCCTTCACCTCGATGGACAGGTCCTTGTCGGTGAAGCCGGCCACCGCGACGGTGATCCGGTAGGTGTTATCCCCCGTCCGCTCGATATTGTACGGCGGATAGGTGGGAGCCGCGTCCACGTTGCCCACGGAATCGAGCAGCGAGAACAGGCGGTCGAACCCCACCGTGTTGCGATAGAGGGGGGAAAGGTCAAACGTGCGCATGGCATATCCTCCTTTGAAGCGACATGCGGGACCCGCCGAAGCCGGGTCCGTTCCGAAGCGCCGTCGCTGGGACCGGCGCTGTCCGGCATGTGGGAAGGCGGCCGGGCCGCGTCAAGGGCCGCCGCTCCAGAGGCTTGCGAACCGATTTTCCCTTGGCCAGACTACTCCGGAAAGGTACTAAGGAAGGTCGGATCACGCCGTCCCGATCGGTCCCCATTGAGCCAGGGAGCAGTGACGATGCCAGCAGCACGGATCGTCAGCATCGCGCTTGCCGCGAGCCTCGCCGGCGTGGGCTCCGTCGCGGCGCAGAACCTGATCGATACGGCGCGGGCGCACCCGATCCCGGCGACGGCGGCTCCCGCCCACGCGCTTCCCGCGGCCGACGACCCGGCTTCCGATTTCCAGCTCGACGGCCTTCCGGACGAGGATATCGAGGAATTTCGCGTCCCCGCCCCGCCCGCGCCCGCCGGCGGCTCGGCGGCGCAGACCGCCACCGGCGCCACAGGAGAGGCGGTTGCCAGCCCGGCGCGGCTGATGTCGTTCGACCGGCCGCCCTATGCGCCCTATCAGGGCATGGCGCCCGGCGGCGCCCATCCGCTCGATCTGCACGAGGTGGCGGAAAGCCTCGGCGCGCGCGGCTTCGTGAACGTCACCGGGCTGCGCCTGCGCGGCCGTATCTATGTGTGCGAGGCCACCGGCCCGCGCGGCGAGCGGGTGCAGCTGGTGGTCGATGCCGACAGCGGCGAGATCAGCGGCATGCAGCTGCTCGGATACGACGGCGACCGCTAGGAACCACCCGTTTCCGCGGCGCCGCCCGCCTTGCCGCCCGGAGGTCCCGGGGGGATCGAAGCGGCCGGACCGCGCCGCGCGCCCCGCCCTTTGGCGCTCATCAGAGGCCGATCCACCAGGGCCGTGGTCCGGGGCCGTGGTTCCACGCAGGCGGATCACGCCGGCCGGATCCTCTGATATGTAGTCGTCAATGCGCTTTGCTTCGGGAGGCGAGTCTCTCGCCGCCCGGCGGGCGGAACGCCAGGTTCGCGCCAACTGGAGGCCCTTTCATGAGGACCGAGCCCGACGGGGCACCCGCCTCTCCCGACGCCTCCGCGCGGCCTGCCCCCGCCCCCGTCCCGACCGCGCCGCTGCTCTACGCCACGCCGGACAATCCCATTCCGGAAGGCGCCGTCACCGGCGAGATCGTGACCGCGGATCACGTGCGCCTGCGCTATGCCCGCTTCATGCCGGCCCACGCAACCAAGGGCACGGTGGCGGTTTTTCCCGGGCGCGCCGAGTTCATCGAGAAATATTTCGAGGTGGTGGAGGAGCTTCTGGCCCGCGGCTTCTGCGTGGCCGTGCTCGACTGGCGCGGCCAGGGTGGCTCCCAGCGCCTCCTGCGCAACCCCGCCAAGGGCCATGTGCGCCGCTTCTCGGATTACCAGCTCGATCTGGAGGCGTTCGCCCGCTCGGTGCTGCTGCCCGACTGCCCGCGGCCGTATTTCGCCCTCGGCCACTCCATGGGCGGCACCATTCTCTTGAAATCGGTGGTGGAGGGGCGCCGCTGGTTCGATCGCATGGTGCTCTCGGCCCCCATGCTGGACATCCAGGTGGTGCCCATGCCCGGACTGGTGGGCCCGCTGGTCGCGCTGGCGTCGGCCATCGGGTTCGCCCGCGCCTTCGTGCCCGGCGGCACGCGGACGCCGGTGAACGAGATGCCGTTCCACACCAATATCGTCACCTCGGACAAGGTGCGCTACAAGCGCGCCGCCGCCGTCACCCACGCCCATCCGGGCCTCGGCATCGGCGCGCCCACCATCGGCTGGCTCCACCAGGCCACCCTCGCCATGGCCGAGCTTGCCCGCCCGGAAACGGAGATGAAGATCCGCCAGCCGCTGCTGATCGTCGCCGCGGGCGCGGAGCGGCTGGTCTCCAACACCGCCATCGAGCATCTCTCGTCGCGGCTCATCGCCGGCGCCCACGTGGTGGTGCCGGCGAGCCGCCACGAGCTGCTGATGGAGCGCGACATCTTCCGCGCCCAGTTCTTCGCGGCGTTCGACGCCTTCATCCCCGGCAGCGCCGCCCTCTGAGCGGCGGGCCGGCGCCGCTCAGGCGCCGAGCGCCTTGAGCGCGGCCGCGTGCACCGCCCGGTCGCCCGCCGCCACCACGCGCCCGCCCTTGACCGGCGATCCGCCCTCCCAGCTGGTGACGACGCCGCCCGCGCCCTCGATGATGGGCACCAGGGCGATCACGTCGTGGTCCTGGAGCTCGGTCTCGATCACGAGGTCGATGAGCCCGGCCGCGACCATGCAATAGGCGTAGCAGTCGCCGCCGTAGCGCGAGAGGCGCACCTGCTCCTCCACCACGGAAAAGGCGGCGCGGTCGGCCGAGTTCATCAGGCGCGGGCTGGTGGTGTAGAGCACCGCCTCCTCCAGCTTGCCGCAGGCGCGGGTGGCGAGGCGGCGCTCGCCCGCCGGCCCCTGGTAGCGCGCCATGGCGCCGTCGCCGAAGAAGCGCTCCTTGATGAAGGGCTGGTGCATCATGCCGTAGACCGGATCGCCCTCCTTCAGGAGGCCGATGAGGGTGCCCCAGGCGGGCAGCCCGGCGATGAAGGACTTGGTGCCGTCGATGGGGTCGAGCGCCCACACGTAGGGCGAATCGACATTCACGTCGCCGAACTCCTCGCCGATGATGCCGTGATCGGGGAAATTCTCCTCGATCATGCGGCGCATGGCGCGCTCGGCCGCCCGGTCCGCCTCGGTCACCGGATCGAAGGAGCCGCCCCGGCTCTTGTCCTCGATCCCCAGCGAGGTGCGGAAGAAGGGCAGGATGGCCTCGCCGGAAACGGTCGCGAGCCTGTGAACGAAATCATCGAAAGCGACGGGGCGCATGCTAGCTCCAGATGGCTGGTCGAGGGAACGACGGATCCCGGCGGTGAGAAACCCACCGGCAGGGACGGCGAGCGCCGGCCCCATCCATCCCGAACCCGTCGAGGCGATCCGGCATGGGAGGCGATCCGTCTCTCTTCAAAGGTTGGAGCGCGATCTGCGGGCGCAGCCGGAGCGCTTGGCCCCTGAGCCCCATCGCACCCGGGTGCGCGAGGACAAAAGCGCGCCGCGCGCCTCCTGCCAAGGGGCAAATGCCCGCAACGTCGATCCTCGCGGCATTTCTTTCGGCGAAGGCGCGGTTGCCGGCGCGGCGAACGGCCGGTGGGCGGAGGGGATTTCGGGCGGTGGCCTCGGCGTTGACGAGCCGCAGGGTTCGCGCCTCTCCGCACTAAAATGATCGAGACGCCAGGCCGCTCGGTGCCGATGGGGGCTTTCTAAGGGGCCCGGCCGGCAAGACACCCGCTACCCGCGCGAAAATCAGTCAAACGCCTGAAATAGAGGCTGGAATCCTGCCGTCATCAGGACGGCGGTGCCTAAACAATCCGCCGCCGGGGGCCTTGATGCCAAGCGGGGCTGCTCGCATAGTTAGCGTGCGCGGCATTGCTGATGCGGTGCCGCTGCCCTCCTTGGGCGTTTCCTCCCTAGACTTGGGCCGCTGCGTCATGCGCAAGCGGCCCCTTTCTTTTCCGGCCCACGGTCTTTTCCAACCCGTCGTGCTGCCGGATTGCGGGGTGCCCGAACCTGCCCGTCCCGAGTCGGCCGCAGGATATTGCGCCGACTCTCACGGCGCTTCCGGCCGCAACGCGCTGCGCCGACGACGCACTTTCGCGCGCTTCGCCGGAAAACCGTGATCAAGGGAGGCCGGGATTGGGCGCCAATCGCGCCCGCCTTTCAACACAGAGTGAAATTTTTATTGTTATATATCAATAACTTAATAAAAAACGTGCCGGTGCGGCAAACGAGCACTTGATTTCGCATGCGCGGTTGGCTATTTGTGCATTGCGACATGGCGATTGGCGTCGCTGTGTCGCTGCCCTCCTTGGGCGTTTCCTCCCTAGACTTGGGCCGTTCGCCTTGCGGACGGCCCCTTTCTTTTTGGGCCAGGACTTCTTGGGCGAGGGCCTTTGCCGCTCGCTGGCCAACCGGGCCGTTGGCCGGCCTCTCCTCTTCCTGTTCTTGGGCCGCTTAGGCCATTCTTTCCGACCCTCCCCGGCCGTCCTTGTTGGGCCCCGTTTCGGGTCCGGTTCTTGGGCCGCTCACGCGGCCGGATGCCCCTCTGCGCCCCACACGGGGATCCCGTCGAACAGGCATTCCCGGAAGACCGTCAGGCGAGCCCTTGCGGCACCCGCCATCCCGCCGTCGATCCATCCCGATTCCGTACTGCCCGCCCCTTCGAGGGCCAAAGCCGCCTCGCTGGTGGCGCGAACCACCGGCGCGACGTCTACGGAATAATGAGATACCGACAGGCAGGGCCGGCCTTCTGTTCGCGCAAATTCGTATATCTGCCATGCCGAAAACGCAAGGCACTCTTTGAAAGAAGTCCGAATTTTGTCATTCTGCCGCAGCACGCGGCAGCGACAGGGCCTGGCCGACCAGCTGGAAGAGACTCGGCATCAGGCTGCCAAGATCCCCCTTAAGCCTATGGAATCCAACGCCTCTCTCGTAGGCGCTCTCCTCCATGTAGAGGCCGCGATTCACCTCGATCTGCACCGTGTGCAGGCCTGCTGCGGGGTGGCCGTAATGCTCGGTGATATAGCCGCCTGCATAGGGCTTGTTGCGGATCACCCGATAGCCGAGCGCGCTCAGCCCTGAGTCCAGCGCATCGGTGATGACCGCGGAGCAGCTCGTGCCGTAGCGGTCGCCCAGCACGAAATCCGCGCGCAACGTCTCGTCGCGGGTGGAGGTGGAGGGCATGGAATGGCAATCCACCAGCACCGCCACGCCCCAGGCGCGCTGGGTGTCGCCGATGAGGCGGCGCAGCGCGTTGTGATAGGGCTTGTAATAGGTGTCGATGCGATCGAGCGCCTCATCCACGGTGAGGCGGCGCGGATAGATCTCCTGCGCCTCCCCCACCACCCGGGCGATGGTGCCGAGCCCGCCGGACACGCGGATGGAGCGGGTGTTGGCGAACGGCGGCAGCCGACCGTCGAACATGCGCGGGTCGAGCTCGTAGGGCTCGCGGTTGAGATCGAGGAAGGAACGGGGGAACAGCGCCCGCATCAACGGGGCGCCGTGGGTCACCGCATCGGCGAACAGCTCGTCCACGAAGCTGTCCTCGGAGCGCCGCAGGGTCTCGAAATCGAGCCGCGCCGCCTCCACGAAGGCCCGCGGATAGATCCGCCCGGAATGGGGGGAGTTGAAGATGAAAGGCCCGGCCGCCGCCTCGGGCGCCAGGATCTCAAAGGGGGGATCGATGCTGTCGGCCAAGCACGCTGTCATCGCAAGCCGCTGAATTCCGGGATATTTATGTTAAGCGTCACACCCGTCATGATGACCCTCGCCGAGGGTCCTTGTGAAGGGGGATGCGGCTTTCACTTCGAATTTACCCGTTTGCGCGAGGAAAGCTATGGAGCGCGGCTCGTCTGGAGCCGTTCGAAGCTGGTTCAACCGGGGGATGGGGCGTGCCAAAGATCCTGCTCGCCGAAGACGACAACGACATGCGGCGGTTCCTGGTCAAGGCGCTGCAGAACGCCGGCTATGCGGTGGCCTCGTTCGACAACGGTCTCGAAGCCTATGAGCGCATGCGCGAGGAGCCCTTCGAGCTGCTGCTCACCGACATCGTGATGCCCGAGATGGACGGCATCGAGCTGGCGCGCCGCGCCACCGAGCTCGACCCCGACCTCAAGGTGATGTTCATCACCGGCTTCGCCGCCGTGGCGCTGAATGCCGACAGCGAAGCGCCGAGCGAGGCCAAGGTGCTCTCCAAGCCGTTCCATCTGCGCGATCTCGTGGCCGAGGTGGGCAAGATGCTGGCCGCGGCCTGAGGCCGCGCCCGGGCCGGATCGCCGAGGCCGCCCCCGCCGGCGCATCCCTGCCCGCAGGTTCGGGGCAAACCCCGGCAAGCGCGCCGGGCCGCACCGCCCGCGCCGCACCGGCCCTCCTCCCGCCCGACAGCGGCCGAGCCCGCGGCGCCCCGCGATCCCCTGGGCACACCAGCCTCCCGACATCCTGGATTGTAGCGATCGTCCGCCTTTCGACGTGCGGCGGGAAGGCCGTTCCCGCCGCCGGTCGCGCACGCTCTGGGGAAATCTCCGCATTGGGCGGCCGGTCCGCTCAAGCCAGCTTGCCTCCGCGGGGGCTTATGGATATAGAGGCCCTTCCTGCGGAGGGGCGCGTAGCTCAGCGGGAGAGCACTACGTTGACATCGTAGGGGTCACAGGTTCGATCCCTGTCGCGCCCACCATCCCTCACCCACCGATGACGAGGGCCGTCCGGCGGCGCCGAACGGGCCGCCGCGAACGCGGCTGCTCAGGCCACCCGGCCGTCCCCGCTCCGACATTGCGTCGCTGTCCAGGCCGCGAGCCCGGCGCCGCAGGCCGCCACCCGCCGCGCCGCCCGGTTCGCGGGAGGCGTCACATGGTTTCGGTGAAGACGGTCAGCACCCCGGTGTAGCCATAGAGGTGGTGCCGCGCGATCTCGCCGCCGGCGAAGAAGCCGATCAGCGGCACCTCGCCCAGCGCCTTGCTCACCATCTCGAACTCCGCATTGGCCTTGCCGAAATGGGGGCCGCCGCGGCCGGAGCAGCTCACGTACAGCGCGCCGCGGATGCCGCCCGCCGCCTCGGCCTGGGCGCGAACTTCCGCAAGGATGCGCGCGAGGTCGTTCTTCGCCGCCTCCGCGTTGCGCTTGCAGAAGGCGAGCCGCATGCCGGCGGCCAGCTCCTCGGCCACCACCAGCACTCCGCTCTTGCGCCCGACGCCCAGCAGGTGGCGCACCTCGGTGTTGGTGCCGAACTGGCCGGGCTTGGCGGAGACGTCCTCGCCGGCGGAGATCAGGCCCGCCAGGGTCTGGCCCAGCTCCCGCCCGAGGTCCTGATCGGAGACCTCGCCGGCAAGGCCGAGGTCCTCCATGGCGCAGTCGAGGGAGCGGGCTTCGTCGAGGGTCACCAGCAGGTTGCCTTCGGCGCGGGTGATGGTGCGCTGCGGGCCGATGGGCTGGCAGCCCTGGGTAACCCGCGACAGCACCGGCACGTCCGGCCCGAACGCGACGCCGGACACCCCGCCCAGCAGCACGTCGTCGGCGAAGCACAGGGGCTGGTTGCGGGCCGAGGACAGGCCGCCGAACAGATAGCCGGTGGTGGTGTTCCCGCTCAGGGCATGGAGCTTGGCCGGCAGGTCCGGCGTCGCGCCATCGGCATGGACCAGCGCGGTGAACGGCTCGAAGCCGTCGGCGCCGGCCTCCAGGGGCTTGGTGCCGGAGAACAGCCGGAAGGCGCTCGGGGGCAGGTCGGCCAGCATGATCGCCATGCCCGGCTCATCGAAATATTCCACCCCCTCGGCGCCGACCCCGACGCCAATGGTGCCCACCCAGTGGACGCCCGGCATGCGCTCCTGGAGCGCCTCCATGATGTTGCCCGCGGCCTGGGTGTAATGGTCGGTGAGGTAGCACCAGCCGAGATTCGGCGCGGGCGCATCCTGCATCTGGAAGCGGAGCTGGCCCCAGCAGGAGCCGAGGGCGAGCTGCCAGTTGGCGTCGCCGGCATGGGCCTGGAAGAATTTGCTCATGGTGCAATATCGGCCTGAAAAATGAGGGACTGAACGGCGAGGGGCAAAGGCCTCGCCACGGAGCGACGCGCCCGCGGGAGCGGCCGCCGATGGCCGCACGGAGGAGGCCGGCGGCCCGGGCCGTCTGGTCGCTGGCAGGATGTGTCGCACAAGGACGGCGTGGATTTCATCCCTCGCAGGCAAGCAATCCTTATGCCGGGCCTCCGGCGGTCCGGGCGCGCCGGCGCAGGGCCGCGCCGATCCGCCGGTCCCGCGCGTCCGCTGCCTATTCGCGAGGCAGACGGCGCGATGGACGAAGCGCCGCGCCGGTGCCCCGAGCACCGTGGAACGCAAGGAATGAAGCGCGCATGATGGCGCGGGCGATTGCCCGCAAGGAGCCGTTCCATGTCGATGCCCGCGCGCATCCTGTCCTCGCTCAAGGCCTCCATCGGCGACGTGGTGTTCGGCATGGAGGACGGCACGGTCTCCATCTTCGGCCTCGTCTTCGGCGTCGCCATGACCACCGACGACCCGCGGACGGTGCTGATCGCCGGCGCCACCGGCGCGGCGGCCGCCGCCGTGTCCATGATGGCAGGAAGCTATCTCGATGCGGAATCGGTGCGGGATGCGCGCACCGTCCGGCGCGAAGGGCCGGTGGATCCCGCCGTGGCGCAGGCCGAGGCCGCCGCCATCACGGCGGCGCTGACCCGCGGCGGCATGGCGCCCCCGGACGTGACACAGGTGGCCGACGCGCTCGCCCGCGCGCCCCGCGCCGTGGCCGGCATCAGGAGCGAGCTCGCCGAGGAGGAGGACGGGGCGAGCCCCGCCGCCCACGCCTTCTGGATGTTCGTGTCGGACCTGTTCGCCGGGTTCACGCCGGTCCTGCCCTTCGCCTTCCTGCCGATGGAGAGCGCGCGCATCCTGTGCCTCGTCCTCACCACCGTGCTGCTGGTGGCGCTCGGCATCGGGCGGGGCCTCGTGGCGAAGCGCCCGGTGCTACGCACCACGCTGGAGACGCTGGGGATCGCGGCCTCGGCGGCGCTGGCGGGCGTCGTCATGGGCCGGCTGCTGGCCTGAGCCGGGCCGGCCCCCGCAGCGTCAGAAGACCATGCGCCCGTTGACGAAATAGTTGCGGCCCGCCTGCGGGTAGAGCCATTGGGTCTCGTAATAGGTGTCGAAGATGTTGCGCACGCCCGCCGAGAAGGTGGTGTTGGGATTGAGCTTGTATTCCGCCGAGAGGTTGGCGAGGGCGTAGCCGTCGGTCTCCACGTAATTGAGCGCGCCGAAGGACGGATTGGTCCAGCGGGAGGAATAGAACTCCGCGCTCGGAATGATGGTGATGTCCTTCCACGCCTTCCACTTGGCATAAAGGAAGGCCGCGTGCTCCGGCGTGTTCAGCGGTTGGATGCCCACGATGGGCGAAGAGATATCGACGCTGAGGTAGGTATAGTTTCCGCCGATCACCAGGGTCTCGACCGCCTGCCACTCGGCGGTGAGCTGCACGCCGGCATTGTCGCTGGTGCCGACGTTCTGGTTCTGGGTGATCCAGGTGTCGTTGGCGTCGCTCCACTCATCGGTATCGACGCTCTGGATGAGATTGGTGACCTGGCTGTAGAATACCGACACCCCCAGCGCCAAAGTGGAGTTGATGGTGTCCTTCCAGCCCACCTCGTAATTGGTGGCGCGCTCCGCCAGCAGGTAGGGATTGGCGACCGCCGAGCCGAAGCGCGACGAGAAGCGCTCGAACAAAGTGGGGAAGCGCGTGCGGCTCGACACGCTCAGATTGAGCTGCCCCTTCTCGCTGTAGCGGTAGATGCCGGCGAACTGCCAGTCGATGGCGTCGTCCGTGGTGAGCGGATGCTCGTAGAGCTGGCTGCCGGTGCCGTCGATGTTGCCGTAGTCCCAGGCCTCCTGCAGGTCGCGGTAATTGTAGCTGACGCCGGCGACGAAATCGAAATTCCTGGTGAAATGCACCGTGTTCTCAAGGCCGAAGGACATCACCGCCTCGGACTGGTTGAGCTCGGGATCCCATTGCGTGCTGGCCCAGCCGGGCGTGTTCTCGTTCTGCGACTGGTGATTGTCCATGCGATAGGTGACGACGCCCTTCAGCGTGTCCTGCGGGTGGATCTCGTGGACCACCTCGATGTCGGCGCCATAGTTGCTGTCGTTGTAATAGCTGTTGAAGCCGCGGGCCGACTGCGTCAGGAAGGCCGTATTGTCATAGGCCGACAGGATATTGTCGAATTCCGAGTAATAGACGCGCGTGTTGAGGAAGGTCTTGTCGCCGATGGCGGTCTTGGAGAGAAAATAGACCGTCTCCCAGTTCCATTCCGGCCAGGTCCAGTTGCGGCCCTGGCTATACGGCGCATTGCCCCTCCAGCCGTCGGGGGTGCGCACATTGTGGAAGATGTCGTAGGGGTTGCCCTTCTCGCCCTGCTGCGCCGTGTAATTGATGGTGTATTCGTCGGTCTCGTTGGGCGTGAAGCCGGCCTTCAGGTTCACCCGCCAGTCCTGGGAATCCGAAAAGTCGCGCATGCCGCCGTCCTCGGCCCACGGGTTCAGCACGTCGAACCCCTGCGGCAGGAAGAAGCCGGCCGTATCGATGAAGGCGCCGCTCGCCTGGAGATAGTATTTGTCCTGCTTCGTGCCCAGCGAGGCCATGGTGTTGAAGGAGCTGTAGGCGCCCGTGTTGCCCAGCGAGACGCCGGCCCGCACCTCGCCCTCCACCGCCTTAGTGGGCTTGCGGGTGACGAGATTGATGGCCCCGCCCATGCCGCCGGGGCCGTTCAGCACCGAGACATAGCCTTCCTGCACCTGCACCTCGGACAAGTCGGGGGTGATGAAGCGGCCGATGTCGATGCGGTTGTCATAGGGCAGGTAGACCCGCACGCCGTCGATGGAGAGCGGCACCTGCCACATGTTGAAGCCGCGCACCGAGACGGAGGGCTCGTTGCGCGCGCCGCCGGTGGAGACGGTGACGCCCGGCGCCAGGGCCAAGGCATCGTCGAGCCGGTTGCGGTCGAACGTATACATCTCGTCGGCGCTGAGCGTCGTCTCGGAGATGGCCTCGCCGGTGGTCTGCCAATACTCAGTTGTATTTGGAGCGACCACGTTGATCTGGCCGAGCTCGAAGACGTTGGAGCTGTCCGCCGCCGCGGTCGTCGCCGGGTTCGTCGCCGGGCTCGTCGCGTCCTGGGCGCGCGCAGCCGTCGCGGCCAGCATCGCCGCCAGGGAAACCGTCACCAGATAGGAAATCCGTCGCATCGCAATGCCCGCCCTTGTCCCTCCGCGGGCCAACGCCCCGAAGGCTCCACGCAAAAGGCCGCGAAAGGCGCCGGCGGAACCGGCGCGCCCTCCTTCCACCGCCAAGCTATATATGTTTGAATATACCTTAACGGCAGGAGTAGCCAAGCACCCAAAAGGCGAAATTGTGTCAGAAATTCGTAATGTATTGAAATTACATAAATTCGTGACCCGCTTTATGGCCGTAGCGGGTCGTTTCCATGGCTCCGCGGCCGCCGCGCACCCCGAAAATCTGCCCCGCACGCGATTCGAGGCGGAGCGGAAGCCGGCCCTTCGGCGCCCGCCGGCGGCCCCCCGCTGCGCCATGCGACGAAGCGCCCTCGCCCTCGCGACGGCCGCCGCCCTGGCGCTCCTGCCCGGCGCCGCCCCGGCCGGCGCCCGCGACGTGCGGCCCCTCACCGATGGCGCCGGCCGCACGGTGATGGTCCCCACCGAGGTTTCCCGCGTCTTCGCCGGCGGTCCGCCGGCCGGTCTCGTGCTCTATTCGCTGGCGCCGCAGAAGATGCTGGGCTGGGCCATGGCCCCCTCCAGGGCCGCCCTCGGCTTTCTCGGCAGGGACGCGGACCTGCCGGTCTACGGGCGGCTCGCGGGGCGCGGTGGGGAAGCCAATCTCGAGACGGTGCTGCGGCTGAAGCCCGACCTCATCGTCGATATCGGCATGACCACGGGCACCTTCCTGTCGCTGGCCGACAAGGTGCAGGGGGCGACCGGGATCCCTTATCTGCTGCTCGACGGGCGCCTTCAGGCCCTGCCCGCCACCTATCGGCTGCTGGGCCGGGCGCTCGGCGCGGAGGCGGCGGCCGAGGAGCGCGCCCGCTGGATCGAGACCCGCCTCGACGCCATCACGCAAAAGCTCGCCGCGGTGCCGCAGGACGCGCGCCCCAGGGTCTATCTCGCTCGCGGCCCGTCCGGCCTCGAGAGCGCGCGGACCGGGTCTATCAATGTCGAGGCGGTGGAGGCGGCCGGCGGGCGGAACGTGGTGGGCGACGCGCTGGGTTCCGGCGGGCTCGTCACCCTGTCCATGGAGCAGGTGCTCGCCTTCGATCCCGACGTGATCGTGGCGCTCGACCCGGCCTTCTTCGCGCGGCTCGCCACCGATCCGGCCTGGCGCGAGCTGCGCGCGGTGAAGGCGGGAAAAGCGGTGCTCGCGCCCCAGCTCCCCTTCCCCTGGGTGGATTACCCGCCGTCGGTGAACCGGGTGCTGGGCGTCGTCTGGCTCGCCGCCCTGCTCTATCCCGAGCAGATGGATCGGGATGTCGCCGGCGCCGCGAAGGCGTTCTATCCCCTCTTCTATCACCGCGATCTGACCGGGGCGGAGCTTGAGGCTTTGCTGGCCAATGCCGTCTTCAAGTGAACGCGGCATCGGGCCGATGGCGTGGGGGCTGGCGGTCGCCGCCCTCGGCGCGCTGGCCCTCGGCGCCTTCGCGCTGGGCGCCTTTCCCGTGCGGCTGTCCGATCTCGCCGCCTGGGCGTCCTGGCGCGTTGCAGGAGGCGAGGCGCCGCCGGCCGTGCTGGTCTCGGTGATCGAGAATCTGCGCGGCCCGCGCATCCTCGCCGCGCTTGGGGTTGGGGCGGCGCTGGCGCTCGCCGGGGCGGCCTACCAGAGCCTGTTCCGCAATCCGCTGGTCTCGCCGGATATTCTCGGCGTGTCCTCCGGCGCGGCACTCGGGGCGGTGGCCGGCATCTTCTTCGCCTTGCCGGTCGGGCTGGTGCAGCTCACCGCCTTCGCCGGCGGGCTTCTGGCGGTCGCCTGCGTCTACGGCGTGGCGCGGCTGGTGCGGGGGCACGAGCCGCTGCTGGTGCTGGTGCTCACCGGCATCGTCGTCGGCGCGCTGTTCTCCGCCGGCATCTCCATCCTGAAAGTGCTGGCCGATCCCTACAACCAGCTGCCCCTCATCACCTTCTGGCTGCTGGGCAGCCTTGCCGGCATCGCCCGCGGCGATGTGGCGGTGCTGCTGCCGGCCCTTGTGATCGGTGCCGCGCCGCTGCTGCTGTTGCGCTGGCGCATCGACATCATGACCCTCGGCGAGGAGGAGGCGCGGGCGCTCGGCGTCGATCCGCGGCAGGTGCGCCTGTGGGTGATCGCGGCGGCGACGCTGCTCACCGCCGCCGCCGTCTCGCTCAGCGGCATCATCGGCTGGGTGGGGCTGGTGGTGCCCCATCTCGCGCGGCTGATCGTCGGCCCCGCCTTCGCCCGCCTCGCCCCGGCATCCGCGCTGGCGGGCGCCGGCTTCCTGCTGGCGGTCGATACGGCGGCGCGCAGCGCGGCGGATGTGGAGATCCCGCTCGGCATCCTCACCGCTTTGCTGGGCACGCCGCTCTTCCTGTGGCTGCTCGCCACCGCGCGGCGGGGACGGAGCTGATGGCGCCGCCCCTTATGGAGGCGCGCGGCCTCGCCTTTGGCTATCCCGGCCGGGTGGTGGGACACGATATCGACCTCGCCCTCGAAGCAGGCGAGGTGCTCTGCCTGCTCGGCCCCAACGGCACGGGCAAGACCACGCTCATGAAGACCCTCCTCGGCCTGAGGGAGCCGCTCGCCGGCGAAATCCTTGTGGAGGGCCGGGCCACCCGCGGCTGGACGGCCGCCGCACAGGCGCGCGCGTTCGGCTTCGTGCCGCAGATCGCCGCCCCCACCTTCCCCTTCCCGGTGCGCGACATGGTGCTGATGGGCCGCGCCGCCCGCGCGCCGCTCTTCGCCAGCCCGAGCGCGAGGGATCGCGAGGCGGCCGAGGCGGCGCTGGAGCAGGTGGGCATCTCCGCCCTCGCCGGGCGCGCCTATACGGACATCAGCGGCGGCGAGCGGCAGCTGGTGCTCATCGCCCGTGCCATCGCCCAGGAGCCGCGCATCCTGATCCTCGACGAACCCACGGCGAGCCTCGATTTCGCCAATCAGGAAAAGGTGCTGCGGCTGATCGCCGGGCTCGCCCGGCAGGGCCTCGGCGTCATCTTCTCCACCCACCATCCCGATCAGGCCTTCGCCGTGGCGAACCGCGTCGCCCTGCTGCGCGACGGCGCCGTGCTGGGCATGGGGCCGGTGGGCGAGGTGCTGACGGCGGAGCGCCTGAGCGCGCTCTACGGCACCCGCGTCGTGCTCGGCGCGGTGGAGGGGCGCACCGTCTGCATCACCGGCGCGGCGCTCAGATGATGGCGCGGCAGCGCCGGCGGCGGCGGCAGCCCTGCCGCAAGGGGACCGTGCGTCCGCCCCCCTGCGCCCCGCCGCACGGACGCTCCGGCCGGCGATCACGATCGCGGAACGCGGGCTAAATCGTCTTGATCGGCTCCGCTCGCGACGCCAAATCACCTGCGACGCTTCAACGCGAACCTGGAGTTCTGCCCATGACGGATACGCCGGATTATATCCCGCCCAAGGTCTGGACCTTCGAGCAGCCGAACGGCGGCCGCTTCGCCAACATCAACCGCCCCATCGCCGGGCCGACCCACGAGAAGGCTCTGCCGGTGGGCCGCCATCCGCTCCAGCTCTATTCGCTGGCGACGCCGAACGGGCAGAAGGTCACCATCCTCTTGGAGGAGCTGCTCGCCCTCGGCCATACCGGCGCCGAGTACGATGCCTGGCTGATCCGGATCAATGAGGGCGACCAGTTCTCCAGCGGCTTCGTGGACATCAACCCCAATTCCAAGATCCCCGCCCTGGTGGACCGCTCGGGCGCCGAGCCGGTGCGGGTGTTCGAATCCGGGGCGATCCTCCTTTATCTCGCCGAGAAGTTCGGGGCGTTCCTGCCCGCCGCGCCGGCGGCCCGGGCGGAGTGCCTCTCCTGGCTGTTCTGGCAGATGGGCAGCGCGCCCTATCTCGGCGGCGGCTTCGGCCATTTCTACGCCTACGCCCCGGTGAAGATCGAATACGCCATCAACCGCTTCGCCATGGAGACGAAACGCCTGCTGGACGTGCTCGACCGGCGCCTCGCCGAGAGCGAATATCTGGCCGGACCCGACTACACCATCGCCGACATCGCCGCCTTTCCCTGGTTCGGCGGCCTGCTGAACGGCTGGCTCTATGGCGCGGCGGAGTTCCTCTCGGTGGGCAAGTACACCAACGCCCGGCGCTGGGCCGATGCCATCCTCGCCCGGCCGGCGGTGGTGCGCGGGCGCATGGTCAACCGCACCTCGGGCGAGCCCTCCGAGCAGCTCCACGAGCGCCACGACGCCCGCGACTTCGAGACGAGGACGCAGGACAAGCTCGCAGCCGTGGACTGAGCCGGCGAGCGGACGGCGCGACCGGCGCCGTCCGCGTGCATCCCCCGCTCAGAAGCTCACGCTCACCCGCGTGTTGAATGAGCGGCCGGGCCCAGCCACCGCATAGCCCCACGCGGGCGTGGAGCCCATCATGGTGGGCACGCGATAGTTCACGAGGTTCGCCCCGCCGAGCGGCAGGTCGTAGTCCTGGTCGAACACGTTCTCGACCGCGAAATCCACCCGCACATTCTCCCATCGGTAGCTGGTGCGGAGGTTCAGCAGGGCATAGGCGTCGGTTTCCAGCTCGTTGTGCACCTGGCTGACGAGGGTCTTGGAGGCGACGAGCTGCAGCTCCACGCTGTTGGTCCAGTTGCCCCAGGTCTGGTCGATGGCGACGAGGCCGTTCAGCGGCATCATGTGATAGAGGTTCACCCCGTCGGTGCGCTGGCCCTGCACGAAGCTGAGACTCCCGCGGAACGCGCCCTGCCCGAAGCTGTCGTCGTCCCACAGGGCGAGCTTGCCGTCGATGTTGATGCCATAGAGCCAGGCATCGTGGTTGGCGAACTGCAGGTAGACGAAATTGTCCTGCGTAGAGAGGTTCGACGGCAGGTTGGTGAGGCACTTGCCGATATCGCAGCGGTCCACATCGATATAATCCACCACATAGCTGTAATAGGGCGAGGCCTTCAGCTCCCAAACCTTGCGGGCGGGATCGTGCCAGCTTGCGGTGAAGCTCACCGTGTGGGCGGCCTCCGGATCGAGGTCGAGATTGCCCACATAGCCGTTGCCGTCGCCGAACCAGCCGATCATCTTCATGGCCATGGCGCTGGTGGACCAGGCGTAGCGCTCGTAGAAATTGGGCGAGCGCGTCTTCCGGGCGAGGCCCAGCTCGTAGAGGCTGGATGCGTCCGCCTCGTAGCGCAGGATCGCCGTGCCGTCGAAATTGACATCGGTGCGGGCGTGGTCCTGGGCATTGAAGCGCGCCGCGTCGGCCCCGTACATCATGGAATTGTAGCCCGCGACGTCGCCGGTGTTCATCCATACCGTATCGTTGCGGAGGCCGAGCACGGCGGTCCAGCGGGCATCGAGGGCGCGCTCCCATTCGGCGAAGGTGCCGAGGCGCAGGCGCTGGCCGTCATTGATGGACCAGAAGGTGTCCGGGCCCATCATCATGGAGCCGGCGACCGGCGGCCACCAGTCGTCGAGCGTGTTGTAATAGGTCTCGGTGCCGAGCCGCAGCGTGTCCTGCGGCGAGAGGGCGATGGTGCCCTTCACCCCATAGCCGAGATCGGTGGTGCGGGTGTCCATGGGCATGTCGCCGGACTTGTCCGGCTGGATGAAGCCCATGGTGTGGCGCACCCGGTTGGCGAAGACGTTGGCCTCCAGCGTGCCCCAGTCGAACGCGCCCTCGTAGCGGCCGTTGGCGAAGATGGACTTGTTGTCCACCATGTCCATGTATTGGTTCACATAACCCTGGTAGGGGATGAACTGTCCGCCGATCTGCACGCTGAAGAGCTGGTCGTTGATCTTCTTCGAGATGCCGAGCACATGGTTCTGCGTCTCGTACATGGTGGACTTGATCTTGGTGCCGTCGCCGGCGGTGTAGTCGCTCGCCCGGTTCCAGCCGCCGGTATAGGTGACCGAGGTGTCGGCGTTGGAGACGGTGGCGGTGGCATCCACGCCGTAGCCGTTGCCGTTGGAGCGGAAGAAGCCGGAGACCTGTCCGGAGACCGAGAGCTCTTCGCCCTCGGTGAAGCGCGGCGGCGCCACCGAGACATCCACCCGCGCCCCGGTGAAGTCGCCGCCGACGCTCACCGGCGCGGTGCCCAAATAGACCTTCGCATTGGCGATCATCGCCGGATTGACGAAGGACAAGGGCGGATTCATCTGGTTCGGGCAGGCGATGCCGAACAGCATGCCGTCGATGCCCACCTGCACCCGGTCCGCCCCCATGCCGTTGACCGCCGGCAGGCTCGACACCCCGCCCGCGCCCCAGGCGGCCCCGCCGGGAATGCGGGTGATGAGGGAGCCGGAATCGCTGGTGACGAGGGTCGCGGCCGCCGCCTCATTGGCCGAGATCCGCGCGGTGTCGATGGGCGTGAAATTGATCGCGCGCCTCTCCTCGCCGGCCGCGTCGGGCGCCCCGGCAGAGACCGACACCACCTGAAGGGTGGGCAGGGCGAGCGCCTCCTCCGCCCGTGCGCCGGCGGGCAGCAGCGGCGCGAGGCAAAGCGTCAGCACGGAGGGACGGACGAGCGCCGTCGAACGGGTGAGGGCACGGCGCAGGCCGCGCAAGCAGGACAGATTCATGGTTAAGTTCCGCAATCGAGCGTTCCGGTGAGGCGGCGGACCGGGCGCGCCCCTGGCGGCCGCAGCGGTCGTCCGACCTCTTCGGAAGATGAGAAGAAGGGCTGGGAAAGCCGCGTCCGCGGCGCCGCGCCACGCGAAGGCCCGCCGGCACCCGGACCGGAGCGGTCGGGCTGCATCGAGCCGTCGCGCTTCAGCCGGGCAACCGCGTTCCGCCGGACCGAGCCGGCAGGAACAGGCGAAGCGCGCTCAGCCGGCGGCGATCACCGGCCAAAGGCGCTGCGGCGGCGCGTCATCAGGCGAAAACGGGGGGCGCTCGCGGCTGGAGCGGCAGGCGGATCGACGCGGCGCGCAAGGCGCGGCGCACCACCGAACGGAACGCCAGCTCGATGGCGACGCGGCCGAGGACGGGCGTCGGCATCGGCGGCGGCAGGCCGGACAGATCGGCGCGCACAAGGCAGGCCGCGCAATGGCCGTAGTGATCGACGCCCCCGTCCTGGTCGCCGTCGGGCGCCTCGCCCGTCGGGGAGGCGCTGAGGCAGAGCGGCGTCGGCGATGCCGCGACGGGCATGGCCGAGACCAGGACGCCGGTGACGAAGGCCTGGAACACGAGCGCATAGGCGGCCGCCCACATGGCCAGCCTGCCCACCCGCGCCATCCGCCCCGTGCGTCCCGTCATTTTCTTACCACCCGGCCCATGGCTAGCACAGGCGTTGCCCCGCCGGAATGTGGCAATGCCGCCGCACTTCCTCCACAAATTCGCCGCCTGCCCGGCCCGGCGTGTTGACACCGCGCGACCGGCGCACCTAGCTTCGCTGCGACGGTTCCCGAAAGGGATCAAAAGGGAATGCGGTGCGCCGGAGCCGTCCGGCAATGCCGTAGCTGTCCCCGCAACTGTGAGCGACGAGCGACCCGTCATCGACCACTGGGCCTTCGGGCCTGGGAAGGCGACGGTGAGCCATGACCCGCAAGCCAGGAGACCTGCCGTCAGCCGTGGTCACGCGCGGGCACGTCGGGCGGGGTGTCTCGATGGGCTGAGCCTTGCCGCGCCCGCGGCGGGGTGAAGTCGCGCCTGCGGTGACGGACCACAGTCCCGCAGAGCTTGCCATGCCTATCGAACCCGTTCTCCGCCCGCGGAGCCGCCATGCCCGCGGCGCCGCCCGTGCGGCGCTGCCAACCGTCTTTCTTCCCGCCCTTGCCCTCCTCGCCGCGCCCGTGAGCGCCCGCGCCCAGTCGGCCGACGACCAGAGCGATTTCACCCTGCCGCAGATCGAGGTGTTCAGCGCAACCGGAATCGCGACGCCGGCGAGCGAGGTGGCGAGCTCGGTCAGCGTCGTCACCGCCGACGACATCGCCCGCACCCAGGAGCGCACCCTGCCCCAGGTGCTGGAGACCCTTCCCGGCCTCAACGTGGTGCAGTCCGGCGGACCCGGCGGGCAGACCTCGGTGTTCATCCGCGGCACCAATTCGAACCACGTGAAGGTGCTCCTCGACGGCATCGACGTGGGCAATCCCTCCACTGCGAACGGCGCCTTCGATCTCGGCCAGCTGCTGGTCACCGACTTCGCGCGCATCGAGGTGCTGCGCGGGCCGCAGAGCGGCCTCTACGGCTCGGACGCCATCGGCGGCGTGATCTCCGCCGAAACGAAGAAGGGCGAAGGTCCGGCCCAGACGATGGGCTTTCTGGAGGCCGGCGCGCTCGGCACCTTCAACCAGGCGGCGAGCCTTTCGGGCGCGACGGAGAAGCTCGGCTATTCCTTCAACGTCACCCATTTCGCGGCCAACGCCATCGACGTGACGCCGCAGGCCATCGCGCCGCCCGGCTGGCCGCTCAATCCCAACATCACCGACAACTGGACCTATTCGACCCGACTCGACTACCAGGCCACGGACGCGCTCGCCGTCAACTTCGTGGCGCGCTACATCGATTCGAGCCTGCAATACACGCCGGACATCTATCCAGCGCCCACCTATGAGGGCGTGCCTGCGGCCCAGCGCTCCACCGCCGCCGCGAGCATGTTCATCACCAAGGGCGAAGGGGTGTGGAAAGCGTTCGACGACCTGCTGACCACCACCTTCGGGGTGAGCGCCGTCACCGGCTCGAACCCCACCACCGGGCCGAATGCGTCGGTGAACGGCGACTATACGGGCGACCGGCAGAATTATTACCTGCGGTCCAACCTCGCCTTCGCGCCGGGGCAGAACCTGCTGATGGGCGTTGAGCGGCGCAACGAAAGCATGACCTCGGCCACCGCCTATACGGAGATGGACGCCGCCACCGGCGACACCGGCATCTATGGCGAATACCAGGGCTCCTTCGGCGATTACCTGTTCGGCGCCGCCAACATCCGCTACGACAGCGACGACACCTTCGGCGACCACACCACCTTCCGCCTCGCCCCGGCGCTGCTCCTCCCCGAAACCGGCACCAAGCTGAAGGCGAGCTACGGCACCGGCTTCAAGGCGCCGACCCTCTACCAGCTCTACGCCCCCTATTACGGCAATGCCGCGCTCCGGCCGGAGGAAAGCTCCGGCTGGGATGCCGGCATCGAGCAGAAGCTGTTCGACGACAGGGTGCTGGTGGGCGCCACCTACTTCCACAACGACATCACCAACCTCATCAGCTACGACCCGGTGACCTACCAGAACGTCAATATTTCCAGCGCCACCACCCGGGGTGTGGAAAGCTTTGTCGCGGTGAAGGTGACGGACCGGCTCGGCGTGCGCGTGGATTATACTTACACCGACGTGGTGGGCTCCATGCCGCCGGGCCAGCCGTTCGGCGCCGCCTGCGCGCCCATCGACGCCACCTCCTGCTATCCGCTGCGCCGGCCCAACAACAAGGTGAGCCTGACGGTGGACTGGAACCCGACGGACCAGCTCAACCTCTCGGCCAGCCTCGTCTATGCCTCGTCCTGGTGGGACATCGTGCGCCTCACCTCCGATTACATCGACCAGCCCGGCTATACGGTGGTGAACGTGGCCGCCAACTACAAGGTGAATGAGAACGTCCTCGTGTTCGGCCGCATCGACAATCTGCTCGATGAGACCTACGAGAATCCCAACGGCTTCCTCGCCCCGGGCTTCGGCGCCTATGGCGGGGTGAAGCTCACCTATTGAGGCACAGCCATGCGCGGCATGACACGGGCGGCGGCGCTTCTCGCGCTGGCGCTGTCCGCCGCCCCGGCGGCGGGCGCGGACGGGACGGCGGCGGGCAAGCCCCGGCGCATCGTCTCGCTCAACCTGTGCGCCGACGAGCTGGTGCTGCGCCTCGCCGATCCCGGGCAGGTGGCCTCGGTCACCTACCTTGCCCGCGACGCCACGGCCTCCAACGTCGCCGCGCTCGCCCGTGGCGTGCCGGTGAACCGGGGCCTCGCGGAGGAGATCGCGCCGCTGAAGCCGGAGCTCGTCATCGTCGGCGCCTTCACCACCCGCGCCACCACCGCCATGCTGCACCGCCTCGGCTTCGAGGTGATGGAGCTCGGCACCGCGCAGACCCTCGACGACGCCTATGCGCAGATCCGCAGGGTGGCCGGGCGCGTCGGCGCGCCGGAGCGGGGCGAGGCCATGGTGCAGGAGATGGAGGCGGCCTTCGCTGCTTTGCCGCCCGCCACGCCCGCCCACGCCACCGCGGTGGTGCTGCGGCCGAACGGATTTACCGCCGGCCGGGGTTCCCTGCCCGACCGGGTGATGGCCCGCGCCGGGCTCGACAATCTCGCCGCCCGGCTCTCCGCCGACAAATTCGGCCAGCTCACGCTGGAGGAGATCGTGCGCGCCGACCCGGATTTCCTGATCGTCAACGGCGGAGACGGCCCGCCCTCCCTCGCCGACGATCTGCTCCACCATCCCGCCCTCGCCCGCTTCCGGGCTGAGGGCCGCATCGTGTCCCTGCCCCTGCGCCTCTGGACCTGCGCCGGCCCGGAGCTTGCCGAGGCCGCCGCGCGGCTGGCCGCCGCCACCCGCTTGCCCCGTGCCGCACCCGCCGGCGCGGGCGCAGCCGGGAGGAGCATCGCCCCCACGGGTGCGGTCGCGATGGGCGCCATCACGACCGGCGCCACCCCCTCAGCCCGCAGCCGGCGCGAGCCGACCGCCGCGGCGGATGGACCACCCCGCAATGCCCCGCCCGGCGGCGCGCCATGAGCCGGGGTCCGCTTCTCGCCGGCCTCGGCCTCCTGGTCCTCGCCCTCTTCCTCGCCGCGCTGGCGGTGGGCTACGGGCCGCTCGACCTTATGGCCGCCATCCGCGACCTCGCGACGGGGCGGGACAGCCTCGAAGCGCTGGTGCTGTGGGAGCTGCGCCTGCCGCGGGCGATCCTCGGCGCCACAGTGGGCTTCAGCCTCGGCCTCACCGGCGCGGCGCTGCAGGGGCTGATGCGCAATCCCCTGGCCGATCCCGGCGTGGTGGGCGTCTCCGGCGCGGCGGCGCTGGGCGCGGTGGTGGCCTTCTATTTCGGCTTCTCCGCCACCTTCGCACTGGCCCTGCCCCTGGGCGGCCTCATCGGCGCGGGGATCGCCACCGCCGTGCTCCTTGCGCTCGCCGCGCGCGGGGCGGGGACGGCGGTGCTGATCCTTGCCGGCGTCGCCCTGAGCAGCCTCGCTGGCGCCCTCACCGCCCTCGCCCTCAATCTCGCGCCGAGCCCCTATGCGGCGCTGGAGGTGGTGTTCTGGCTCATGGGCTCGCTGTCCGACCGCAGCCTGTCCCACGTGGCCCTGGCCCTGCCGTTCATGGCGGCCGGCTGGGCGCTGGTGCTCGCCACCGGGCCGGCGCTCGACGCCCTGACCCTCGGCGAGGAGGCGGCGGCGAGCCTGGGCTTCCCGCTGAAGCGGGTGCGGCTGCTCGTCATCGGCGGCACCGCGGCGGCGGTGGGGGCGAGCGTGGCGGTGGCGGGGGCCATCGGCTTCGTGGGCCTCGTGGTGCCGCACCTCATGCGGCCGCTGGTGGGCCATCGCCCCGGCGCCCTGCTGCTGGCGAGCGGGCTTGCGGGGGCGGCGCTCACGCTGTCGGCCGACATCCTGGTGCGCCTCGTGCCCACGCGGCCGGAGCTGAAGCTCGGCGTGGTGACCGCGCTCGTCGGCGCGCCCTTCTTCCTCGCGCTCCTCGCCCGCCTGAAGGTGGAGGAACCATGATCCTCGCCGCCACGCACGTCACGGTGATGCGGGGCGCCACGGCCGTGGTGCGCGACCTTTCGCTCAGGGCCGGGCCCGGCGGCCTCGTGTGCATCATCGGCCCCAACGGGGCGGGAAAGACGAGCCTGCTGCGCGTGCTCGCGGGCCTCGAGGCGCCGGCGCGGGGCCGCATCACCTATGACGGGATGGAGCAGGGCGCCCTCGGCCGGCGCGCCTTCGGCCGCAGCGTCGCCTATCTGCCGCAGAACGGGCGCATCCACTGGCCCCTGCCGGTCGAGGACGTGGTGGCGCTCGGCCGGCTGCCCCACGGCGCGGCCCGGCGCGATGCCGCGGTGGAGCGCGCCCTCGCCGCGACCGACATCGCCCCCCTCGCCGGTCGCCCGGCCGGTACCCTCTCCGGCGGCGAGCGCGCGCGGGTCCTGCTCGCCCGTGCGCTGGCGGTGGAGGCGCCGCTGCTCATCGTCGACGAGCCGGCGGCGGCGCTCGATCCCGCCCATGGGCTCCAGGTGATGGAGCTGCTGCGCGCCGCCGGACGGAGCGGCACCACCGTGCTGTGCGTGCTGCACGATCTGACGCTCGCCGCCCGTTTCGCCGATCGCGTCGCACTGATGCAGGAGGGCGCGCTTGTGGCCGAAGGCCCGCCCGAGGCGGTGCTGACCCCCGAGCGGCTCAGCGCCGCCTATGGTGTCGAGGTGCTGACCGGCCGGCACGCGGGCGAGACCTTCGTGCTGCCGTGGTCGCGCCGGCCTCTCCCGCCGCCCGGCGGGGCGCGGACCGGATAGGCCTCAGCCCCCGGCCACGGAGCCGGACCCGTCCGCCGGCGCCTCCAGCGCCCGGCGCATCACCTTGCCCGAGCCGGTGTGGGGCAATTCCCTCAGGAACACCCAGGCGCGCGGCCGCTTGTAGTCGGCGAGCCGTTCGGCGACATGGCGGTCGAGCGCCTGGGTGTCGCGCGCCGCGCCCTCCTGCAGCACCACGAAGGCGGTGATGACCGAGACGTCGCCGGCCCTGGTCTCGCGCACCGCCACCTCCGCCACCGCAGGGTGCTCGGCGATGGCGCGCTCCACCTCCTCCGGCGTGACGCGATAGCCGAAGGCGTTCATCTGGTCGTCGGCGCGGCCCTCGTACCAGAGGTAGCCGTCGGCATCGAAATGGGCGAGGTCGCCGGTGAGGAACCACTCCCCGCGCATCGCCGCCGCCGTCTCCTCGGGAAGGCGCCAATAGCCCAGCATCAGGCCGGGATCGGAGCGATGCACGGCCAGCATGCCGCTCTCCCCGGCGGGGAGCGGCGCCTGCGCGCCCGGCGCATCGGCTTCCGGGGGCAGCACGGTGACGCGCCGCCCCGCCTGCGGCTTGCCGGGGCTGCCCGGCCGGGTCGGCACGGTCGGGCCCGACGACACGTAGGTGGAGATCTCGCTCATGCCGAGCGCCTCGTAGAGCGGGCGCCCGGTGGCCTCCACCCAGTCGCGATGGAGCGCCGGCTTCAGCGCCTCGCCGGCGGTCAGGCCATGGCGCAGGGCCGGAAAGGAGCCGGGCGTCACGACGGCATATTTCAGGATGCGCCGGTAGAGGCCCGGCACGGCGGCGAACAGGGTCGCGCCGGTGGCCTCCAGAAGGCCCGGCCAGGCCTCGGGCGGCCGCTCGCCGAGATGGACGATGCTGGTGGCGCCCACCGACCACGGGTCCATGAGGCCGGCGCCCAGCGTGTAGGTCCAGTTGAAGGCGCCGGCATGGAACAGGAGATCGTCGGCGCGAAGGCCGTACCAGCCTTCGCGCATGGGCCTGCGGCCGAGCACCACCCGCTGGGCATGGGCGACGCCCTTCGGCCGTCCGCTGGTGCCCGAGGTGTAGACCAGGAAGGCGAGGTCGTCGGCCCGTGTCGGCGCGAAATCCGCCGGGGCGGCGGCCTGGAGCTGCGCGATCTCGGCCGGACCGATGAGGATCGCGCCCGCCGCATCGGACGGCATGACGCCCGAGCCGTCGCCCACCACGATCCGCGCGCCGGAATCGGCAAGGATGAGATCCACCTCGCGCCCGGTGAGCATGGTGGAGGTGGGGATGGGCGCGAGCCCCGCCGCGATGGCGCCGAAGAACATCAGCGGAAAGGTGGAGGTGTTGCCGACCCTGAGCAGCACCCGCTCCCCCGGGGGGAGGCCAAAGGTACCGAACCCGCCGGCCACGCGGGCGACGGCGTCCGCCATCTGCCGATAGGTCCAGCGCTCGACGATGCGTCCGGCCGGCCCCTCCGCCACCAGCAGGGCGGGCTTGGCCGGATCGGCGCCGGACGAGAGGCAGTAGCGGGCGAGGTTGAAGGCGCCGGCAGTGGCTCCGCCGCCCTCGGGCGCGGCCGCTGCGCAGGTGAAGGGAGGGGCGTCGGTCATGCGGCGATCATGGACCATCGCCCCCTGCCGATGCCAGAGGCCTCCGCGCCACCGGGCCGGTTTCCGCGACCGTGCAGGCGCCGCGACGCTTCAGCGCAGGGTGGAGGCGCCGCCCGGGGTGCGCGCGTGGGCGGGCATCGCCTGACACGGCCGGGGACGAGGGCGGCGATGCGCTGACCCGGGCGGGAGCGGGGGCAGGATGCGCCTGCGTGTTCCGCACGAGGCCGCTGCGGCGCTCGGGAAACGGCTCCCTATCGGGCCGGCCCAAGACCCGATGACTCCAGCTTCGGCCCTCCCCGCACAGGGCGCAGCATCATGAGAGATGCACGATCGGCTGCCGTGTCACCTTCCCGACAGCCCGGCGTCCGATGGAAGGCCCGGCGCGGCACGCCGGCGCGGACGAGCTAAATTATCCTTATAATCAAGCACCTTATACCAACGGCCCCGGTCTTGCTTTTCCGCGCCCGATCCGCGGCGTGGGCAACGCGGATCGACCTCCCGCACCGCTTACAAGCACCCGCGCCGGATCCGCCCAGCCGGATCCCCCCGCGCGGCACAACAACGGTTCGAAGGCGGGAAAGGCCGCATCTGCCGCGCGGCCCTTTCGCTGCACCGCCCGCTCCGCGCCGGAGCCGGGCCGAGTTCCCCCGCAGTCTTGGCGATCAGGCGGGGGACGGGGAGGCAAAGCCAAGGAGGGTCGGCCGGAGGCGGCAGTCAGCGCCGTCTCCGGCCGTCTCATGCTACCGGCTCGGGCAGGAATGCCGCGCCATTCTGCGTGCGGCGCACAAAAACATATTCAACGTTCGGCCGATTTCGGCTATAGGTAGCGAATACGACATGGCGCCGCGCGCCGCGCATGGCCTTTCGTTCGGTATCAGAGTGCGTCTCGACGCCCTGCTTTGCCGCTCGCGACCGGCTCCCGCCACAAAGTGTCGACATCTGTCGCCGGCCGCCTTGAGTTCCGCGAGCTGCGGCAGGGGGCTGCCCGAAACCGGCGGCGCCACAACCTCCGGCCCTGGTCTCACGCACCATACGCCGCCCTCCCCCGGTGCCCTCCGATGAGCAGATTTACCTCCATCTGCGGTGAATTGCGGCATTTGCGTGAGCAGAACTTGAACCTGCGCAAAGATTAATCACGCATGCTGTCAGGTTGGGCACGACATTGGAACCAAACTCAATCAAAATGTCAGCAATCAGACAAAAACGAACGGGATGGGAACCTCAGGGTGACGGAGATAGGCCCATGGTTCACGATGAAGCAGTGCACGACGCCCACGATGGCGCGCGGCAACCCCTTCGTGCTCAAGTACCGCTTATTCCGCTGAGTGAGGTCGCGCTTACGGGGATCTACGAGATCTCCAAGATCCTCACGGCGCCCAACCGGCTGGAGCAGACGCTTTCGAGCGTGGTGAATCTGCTGTCCTCGTTCCTGCAGATGCGCCACGGCGTCATTTCGCTGCTCGCCGACGACGGCGTTCCGGACATCACCGTCGGCGCCGGCTGGAACGAAGGCACCGACGACCGCTACCGCGCCCGGCTGCCCGAGAAGGCGATCGGGCAGGTGGTGGCGACCGCAGTGCCGCTGATCGCCGAGAACGTGGCCACCCACCCGTCCTTCAGCGCCGCCGACGCGGAGGCTCTAGGCGCGACAGGTGACACCCGTGTGTCATTCATCGGCGTGCCCATCCGCGTGGCCTCCAAGGTCATCGGCACGCTGACCATCGACCGGGTGTGGGACGGACGCACCGTCTTCCGGCTCGATTCCGATGTGCGCTTCCTGACCATGATTGCCAACCTCATTGGGCAGACCGTCATGCTGCACCGCGCCGTCTCCCGCGACCGCGAACGCCTCATGGCGGAGAGCGGCCGGCTCCAGAAGGAATTGTCCGAGCTGAAGCCCCACGTACGCGAGCGCAAGAAGATCTTCGTCGACGGCATCGTCGGCGAGAGCCCGGAGATCCGGGCGCTGCTCGACAAGATCAACATCGTCGCCAAGTCCAGCTCGCCCGTGCTGCTGCGCGGCGAATCGGGCACCGGCAAGGAGCTGATCGCCAAGGCGATCCACGAATTGTCGCCCCGGGCCAAGGGCCCCTTCATCAAGCTGAACTGCGCGGCGCTGCCGGAATCGGTGCTGGAATCCGAGCTGTTCGGCCATGAGAAGGGCGCCTTCACCGGTGCGGTCGGCGCCCGCAAGGGCCGTTTCGAACTGGCCGACAAGGGCACCTTGTTCCTCGACGAGATCGGCGAGATCTCCGCCGCCTTCCAGGCCAAGCTGCTGCGCGTGCTGCAGGAGCAGGAGTTCGAGCGGGTCGGCGGCAACAACACCATCAAGGTCAACGTGCGGGTGGTCTGCGCCACCAACCGGAACCTTGAGGAGGCGGTGGCCCACAACGAGTTCCGCGCCGACCTCTATTACCGCATCTCGGTGATCCCGGTGCTGGTGCCCTCGCTGCGCGACCGGCGCTCGGACATCCCGCTGCTCGCCACGGAATTCCTCGACCGCTTCAACCGCGAGAACGGGCGCCACCTCACCTTCGAGCGCGACGCCATCGACGTGCTCATGGGCTGCGGCTTCCCGGGCAACGTGCGCGAGCTGGAGAACTGCGTGCAGCGCACCGCCACCCTGGCCCAGAGCGATGGCATCGACGCCAACGACTTCGCCTGCCGCCACAACGAGTGCCTGTCGTCTTTGCTGTGGCGCAGCGCGCACGAGCACGAGCCGCGGCACTTCTCCGAGCATCCGCTGCCCATCGTCGCGGCGCCTGCGGTGACCCCGCCGCCGGCCCCCATCGCGCCTGCGGTCGAGAGCGCGTCCGTGGTCCGCCTGCCCGTCGGCGCCCCGAACGGTGCGGCAACCAACGGCGTGGGCCTGAATGGCAACAGCCTCAACGGCAACAGCATGAACGGCAGCAGCCTCAACGGCAGCGGCCTCAATGGCAGCGCGCTGAACGGAAACGGTCTGGCCGGCAGCGCGGCCGCTGCGGCGGCCATCCGCGAGCCGTTCTGCAACGAGGATGATCTCTCCGAGCGGGAACGGCTGGTGGACGCCATGGAGCGGGCTGGCTGGGTCCAGGCGAAGGCCGCCCGCCTGCTCGGCCTCACCCCCCGGCAGATCGGCTATGCGCTGAAGAAGCATTCCATCGAGATCAAGCGGTTCTGAAGCCGCGCTTGCCTCTTGGGCCCTCCCGAGCCCCCGGGCCTTTCACGTTTCCCCTGACGTGAAAGGCCCTTGTTTTGCGGGCCTTCGGACCGGCGGGGTGCCGCCACAGCGATACGCAGCGGCGCCGGGGGGCGGGTCCCCTGGCGAACACGTGCCGGCCACGTAGCTCCACAAGCGGCGTGGACCCCGGCTGGCACACCGACCCCTGCGAGCCCCTTTCCAGCGGTAGCAAAGAACGGCAATAGTGCTCTCCGCCGGCGCCCGGGCTGATCCAGACCGGGGCGCCATACCCCGGTCGCGCGCCCTCCGCGAAGGCGCGGACGCCGCCGGGGCCACACAGGGGAAGCCCATGCCCGCGTTGATCACGCCCAGCACGTCGAAACTGCTCATGCGTTACAGCGTCTTCATCGCGGTGTGCGCCGGCGCGCTCATCTGCCTGGTGCTGTCGTTCGCGGCGCACCAGAGCTGGCTCATCGGCTTCTGCCTGTTCGCCCCCTTCGTGGTGCTGGGCATCTTCGACATCATCCAGACGAGCCATTCGCTGCTGCGCAACTATCCGGTGATCGGCTCGGTGCGCTGGATCTTCGAGGCGGCGCGGCCCTACCTGCGGCAATACCTCATGGAGGACGACCTCTCCGAGCGCCCCTACCACCGCGACGACCGCTCCCTGGTCTATGCCCGCTCAAAGGACGAGGAGGACCGCCAGCCGTTCGGCACCGAGCTCGACACCTATGCCGCCGAGTATGAATGGATGACCCATTCCCTCGCCCCCACCCGGGTGAGCCGCGAGCCGTTCCGCCTCGCGGTGGGCGGACCGGCCTGCACCAAGCCTTATTCGGCCTCGGTGCTCAACGTCTCGGCCATGAGCTTCGGCTCTCTGGGCGCCAATGCGGTGGAGGCGCTGAACCTCGGCGCCCGGACCGCCGGCTGCTACCACGACACCGGCGAAGGCGGCATCTCGCCCTATCATCGCCGCCACGGGGGCGACCTGGTGTGGGAGCTGGGCTCCGGCTATTTCGGCGCCCGCAATTCCGACGGCAGCTTCTCGCCCGAGCGCTTCGCCGACGCGGCGCAGGACGATCAGGTCAAGATGATCGAGATCAAGCTCTCGCAGGGCGCCAAGCCCGGGCACGGCGGCGTGCTGCCCGGCTCAAAGGTGACGCCGGAGATCGCCGCCGCCCGCGGCATTCCGCTGGGCCAGGACTGCATCTCGCCGTCCCGCCATCCGGCCTTCTCGACCCCGGTCCAGATGATGGAATTCATCGCCACGCTCCGCGAGCTGTCGGGCGGCAAGCCGGTGGGCATCAAGCTGTGCGTCGGCCATCCCAGCGAGGTGTTCGCGCTGGTGAAGGCCATGCTGAAGACCGGCATCCGGCCCGATTTCGTGGTGGTGGACGGCTCCGAGGGCGGCACCGGCGCGGCGCCGCCGGAGCTCGCCGATCACGTGGGGATGCCGCTGCGCGAAGGCCTCTTGCTGATGCGCAACGCGCTGGTCGGCACCGGGCTGCGCGGCGAGGTGCGCCTTGCCGCCTCTGGCAAGGTGATCTCGGGCTTCTCCATGGCGGCCAACATGGCAATCGGCGCCGACTGGTGCAATGCGGCGCGGGCCTTCATGTTCTCGCTCGGCTGCGTGATGTCCATGCGCTGCCACACCGGCGGCTGCCCGACCGGCGTCACTACCTCCGATCCGCACCTCCAGCGCGGCCTCGTGGTGGACGACAAGGCGGAGCGGGTGGCGCGCTTCCACCATCACACGGTGGCGGCGCTGGCCGAGCTGGTGGCGGCGGCCGGCCTGGAGCATCCCAGCGAGATCCTGCCGCACCACATCTGGCATCGGGTGAGCCCTCTGGAGGTGAAGGCCCTCGACCGGCTCTATCCCTTCCTCGCCGCCGACATCCTGCTCAACGCGCCGGGCGACACGCCCTATGCGGCGGACTGGCAGGCGGCCGACGCGGACAGCTTCGCGCCGCTGCGCGCGGTCGGCCCACGCCGCGCCGCCTGAGCGCCGGGTGCCGGCAGTCCCCCGCCAGCGTGGCGCCCCGCTGGGCAACATTCCTTGGCGGGGCTCGCCCCGCGTCCAGCGGGAGCCGCGCGTCAGGCCGCTTCCACCGCCCGCTCCCGCGCGGCGGCGAGGAACTTGCCCTCAAGGCCCCGCAGCACCTCGATCTGCGCCGAAAGCTCCGACCAGTAGCGCCGGTGCAGCTCCAGATTGACCACGGTGCCGGCATCCATGGCACAGGCGCTGGCCACCCGATCCCAATCGATGGCGCCCCAGCCGATGGGCAGGTGCAGGTCGCCCTCGCCCAGCGCCATGGATTCGGCGCCGTCGGCGACCCAGCTCTCCTGCGGGATGCCGAAGCTGTCGTGCACATGCAGGTGCCGCGCGAAGGGGGCGAGCGCCGCGATCTCGGCCATGAAGTCGGCCCGCGCGTCGGTGCAGCGCAGGAAGGCGTGGCTCACGTCCAGCGTGGCGCGCACGTGCGGGTGGCCGACCGCATCGATCTCCATCGCGAGGCGCGAGGGCAAGGGCGTCTCGCGCATGGGCTCGAAGCGGAAGATGTTCTCGACGCACAAGGTGAGGCCCGCGCTCGCCGCCCAGTCGCCGGCGACGGAGAGGGCGTCGCGCTGGCGGGCGTAGGACAGCTCCACGTCGTCATCGCCGCGCACGCAGCCCGCGTGCATCACCATGGTGACGGCGCCGAGCTCGCCGGAGATGGCCAGCGCCGCGCGGAGCAGCGCCTCGTGGCGCGGCAGGCGGGACGGCGCATCCATGAGGTTGATGGCAAGATGCCCGTGCACCGTGTAGCCGAACGGCCGGTTGCGCGTGGCCTTGACCAGCCGCGCCAGCCGGTCCCCCAGCACCCGACCGCCGCTCACCAGGGTCCAGGCGAAGATGGGCAGCTCGACGAAATCCACCCCGAGCCGCTCCGCTTCGTCGAGCTTGGGGCCGAGATCGTCGAAATCGGGGGAATTGGCGCGGATGGAATATCCGATGCCGCGAAGCGGGGGCTTGGGCGCCAAGGCATCCATACGGGTCTCCTTCCGGTCGGTGCGCACGGGCGGAGCATCCGGCGGCCCCGCCACGGGGCGCACCTTCGAGCCAATCGGGACCTTCGGCCGCGCGTGGACCGCTGTCCGGATCCGCCGGTGCCTCATACTCAGGGCGAGGCCGCACCATAGCGGCATCGCAACGCCAAGGCACGTGCTTTTGCGCTGTGCAGCATTTGCCCGGCCCGTGGGAGAGAAGGGGCCGCCACGGAAAGAGGGCGCCCGCAGGGCGGACGCCCTCCAATCTTGGTCGGCGACACCAGACCTGACAACCGACACCACCTGACAAGCAAGGCGGCGACCATCGCCGAAGGACTACATCTAGCGGGTCACAGGTGCGGCCGACGCCTGATCTGGTGTGAGCACCGGAAGGCCCTCGCAATTCGCAGGCGCAATTTGCAAAACGCGAAACGCCCTGGGCCGGAGCACGGCCCGGCGTCTCCCACCCGCGACCGCAAGCGATCGCCCGTTTGCGCGCTATTCCTCCGGCACGAGGCGGGGCGCGACGCCCGGGACCAAAGGCGCGTCCGTCGCCGCCGACAGGGGGCGCGATGCCTCGCCCTGCGGAGCATCGCGCCCCGGCCGGGTTCCCTTGCCGAGCCAGGTGTCGAGGAAGCCGTCGAGCCAGCGGCAGACCGCGCCATCGTAGCGGCCCCACCCCTCCAGATGCGCCTCGCCCGGCTGGGCGCCGCGGCGGGTGAGATGGTGCGCGCCCTTGGTGGTCCAGCGGCACATCATCTCCCGCGTCACTTCCGGGTGGAACTGCAGGCCGTAGGCGGTCTCGCCATAGCGGAAGGCCTGATTGGGGAAGGTCGCGCCGGTGGCGAGCAGGTCCGCGCCCGAGGGCAGCTCGAAGCCTTCCGAATGCCAGTGATAGACGTGGCTCGGCCAGGCCAGCATGGAGGAGCCGAGCTCGGTGGGTCGCAGCGGATAATAGCCGATCTCGCATTCCCCCTCGTGGTGGGGGGAGACCCGCGCGCCGAGCGCGCGCGCCATCATCTGCGCGCCGAGGCAGATGCCGAGCAGCGGCAGGCCGGCCTTGAGCGCCTGCTCCATGAAGTCGATCTCGGCCCGGATGAAGGGCAGTTCGTCATTGGCGCTCATGGGCCCGCCGAACACCACCACCGCCTGATGCTCGCCGAGGTGCTCCGGCAGGGAATCCCCCAGCGCCGGGCGGCGCACGTCGAGCCGGTAGCCGCGCTTCTCCAGCCGCTCGCCGATGCGTCCCGGGGTGGAATGGGCCTGATGCACGATGACCAGCACCGCGCCGCGCGGATCGGGGCCCTCGCCGCCGGCCGCGCCATTGCCCTTGGTGACGATGCCCGGAGAGCCGGGGGTCTGTGGGCCAGGGGAATGTGGGCCGGAGGCCTCTTGGCCGGCGCCTTTTTGACCGGCGTCCTTCTTGCCGGCCTTGCGCTGCGCGTGCGCCTCAGGAGGGTTTCTCGTCTTGCTCGTCGCCATCCCGCGTTTCATGACTCCGCTCGTCACCGCCGGTTTCGACCTCCTTGCGGACATCGCGGCGGATCTCGACCCTCTCGCGCGAGCCCACATGCAGCAATTCGGCGGCACGCCAGACGAGGTTGTCCTCGAATTCGGTGAGGACGCCATCGGCATAAGCGACCTCGAACATCATCTCAACGACGCGGCGCCGGCTTTCATCATCCAGCGCCCGATTGAGAACACTGGTGAAAGCGTAAAGATCTACGGCTTCGGCGTCCTTGGCAATGGCCAATTCAAGCAGGGCATCGCAATCCGCCGTGGAGAGATCGAAGCGGGCGCGCAAGATCTCTTTGAGCACGCGCTGCTCTTCCTCGGTCACTGCACCGTCGATGGACATCACATGCACGAGCAGTGCGGCGGCAGCGAGGCGATAGTCATCATCCTCGAACGCCTGGGTGTCGCGGTTCCCGCCGGTGATGTCGGATATGAACTCAGAGAGCGCGCGGAACATAAGCGGTCCTCCTGCCGGAGCTTGCGCTGTTGCCATGCCCTGCCCCGCCGTGCAAGCGGAGCAGCAGCGCGAACCGGCCCCAAGCCTCCGCCGCGCCGGCGCCTTCGCCGCCCCGTGCCGGCTGATCGGCGAGGTCACAGGCCCGCGCGGGGGCCGAACGAATCGCCGGCGCCCCTTGGCGGGCCGGCGTGCCCGACATAAGCTGAGCCGCAGCCGGACGTGAGCGGCACGCCGCAGCGACGGGCCGGCCGGGCGGGCGGAGCAAGCGATCGGTGAACGCGCGAGAGGACCAGCCACCGCGCCGGGGGATCATCCTTCTCGTAGAGGACGAGCCCATCGTCGCCATGGTGGCCCGCGAAATCCTCGAGGAGGCCGGCTTCCGCGTCGCCGCCGCCTCGCACGGCTCCCAAGCCCTCGCCGCGGTGCGCGCGCTCGATGCCGGGGGCGAGGCCCTCACCCTCGCCATCGTGGACGTGGGCCTGCCGGACATGGACGGCGACGCGCTGGTGCGCCTGCTGAAGACGCAGAGGCCGGACCTGCCGGTCCTCGTGTCCACCGGCTACCGCGCCGACGAGCTCGATCTGGAGATCGGCGCGGCGACCCGCATCGCCCTGCTTCCCAAGCCCTATGACGGCTCCACCCTGCGCGCGGCGCTCCGCGCCATGGGGCTCGAGGTGACGGACGACTAGCCCGCCCGCCGGCCTGCGCTCAGCGCCGCAGCATCTGGCCCAGCAGCAGGCCGAAACCCGCCGCCAGGGCACAGGCGGTGATGGGCTGGGCGCGGATGGTCTCGCGCAGCGCTGCATACTGGTCTTCCGCCCAGTCGCCCATCCCGGCGGCCGCGACCTCGGCCGTGTCGGTGGCGTGGCGCACCCGGCGCTGCGCCTTGCGGCCCATGGCATCCATGAGGAGGGCGAGATCGTCCTTCAGCTTCTCCAGATCGGCGCGCACCTGCGCCAGATCGGTCTCCTCCTCCGGCCCCTTCTCCGCGCCCTTGGCCTTGCTGTCCATGCTGCGTGCTCCGCCATGTTGATCTGCGCCCGCGCGCGCCGGATGGCCCGCGCCGGCCCTTCTTAGCGCGGCTCCGCGTCAGGCGATTTGCGCTGCCTCAGGCCGGCTGCGCGCCTCGTGGAAGAACAGCGCCTGGGCGATGGTCGCCTTCACCGTCTCGGCGAAGAAGGGCTTGGCGATGAGATAGGTGGGCTCGGGCCGCTCGCCGGTCAACAGGCGGTCGGGGAAGGCGGTGATGAAGATCACCGGCACGTTGAAGCTTTCGAGGATGTCGGTCACCGCATCGATCCCCGAGGAGCCGTCGGCGAGCTGGATGTCGGCCAGCACCAGGCCGAAGTCGCCCTGGCGCGCCAGCTCCACCGCCTTGGAGCGGGTCGGCGCCACCCCCACCACCTCGTGGCCCAGCTCGGTGACCAGGGCCTTGAGATCGAGCGCGATCACCCATTCATCCTCGATGATCAGCACCCGCGTGGCGGTCTGCCGGTCGATCTCCTCCTGGGCGGCGAGCACCCGCGCCTCCACCTCGTCGGGCGGAATGGAGAGGATGGTCGCCACCTCGGCGGCGGTGAAGCCCTCCATGGCGGTGAGCAGGAAGGCGATGCGCGGGCCGGCGTCGATGGATTGCAGCCGCTCGTCGGCCCTCAGCGCCGGCGCGGCGGCGCCCTGCGGGCGATGCTGGCCGCTCTCGTGGAACGCCTTGAACAGCGCCACCCGGGGCGAGGTGGTGGAATCGATGGCCACCTTGCCGTCGATCACCGCCTGGAGGGTCTGCTTCACCCGAAGGTCGCCCGCCTCCTGGGAACCGAGCAGGGCGCGGGCGTAGCGACGAAGGTAGGGAAGTTGCTTCACGATCGGCGACTGAGGCATGCGGCATTCCTTGTCGGCGTCAGACCTTCGGACCGAATAGGTGAAAACGCGCGGGCTGGCGAAAAAGTTCCGCCTCGCGCGGGAACCCATCGTATTGACTTTCATTATATAAGCCGTTGAGCCTTCTTTAAGGCGAGGTGCCGCGGCGCCCGGCGGATGAGCCGCCGGCACCCCGGCCTCCCCGCCGTGCCGCAGGTCCGGGCGGCAGGGTGAGATCGGCGCGGCGGTCGGGGCAAGATGAACACGTTCGAGGGGAACACGCTTGCATCCGGAACGTCAACGGCACCGTCCATCACGCCACGGCGAGGGCCGCGCCGACGCGGCGCAGGCGGAGGGCGGGCGGCGCCGGCCCGGCCGGCTTTCCGGCCGGATGCCACGGAGTGCGTCATGACGGCGAGCGCGCACGGACCCAGCGGGGTTCGAGGCCTTTGATGGAGTGGATCAAAGTCGACGCCGCGCGCCTGCGCCACGGCAAGCGCCTCGCCATCTTTGCCGCCGCGGTGGGCGAGCCGCGCAACCTCATGGACAGCGTGCGCCGCCGCCTCGTTCTCGTGCTGCTGATGGCCATCGTGCCCATCGCCGGGCTTTCCATCGCCCAGGGCATCGCCCAGGTGCGGCGCATGGAGGCGGATGCGGTCACCCGGCTCGACGACGGCGCCAGCACCGCGGCGGGCGACGTGGAATTCTTCTTCTCCTTCGCCGCGCGCACCCTCGCGGCGCTGCGCACCGAGCCCGGCGTGGCGAGCGGCGACGCCGACTGCCGCCCCACCCTGCGCGGCGCGCGCCTCACGCTGCCGTTCGTCTCGAACATCGTCGTGCTCGATCCGGACGGGACGGTGCGCTGCTCCGCGGTGCCGGTGGCCGCGTTTGCCGCCGCCGGGAAGGCGGCGACGCGGATGGCGGCCCCGCAGGCGTCCGGCTTCACCGTCTCGGCCCCCACGGCGGACAGCCTGTTCGGCAAGGACACGCTGCGCGCCGAGCTGCCCCTGGGCAGCGAGGGCAATCCGGCGCCCGGCGCGATCGCCCTCGGCATCCGCCTGTCGGTGCTGGAGACCCGCATGGCCGATGCACCCGCCTACAAGGGGCAGGTGGTGGGGCTGCTCGATTCCGAGGGGCGGCTGCTCGCCTCCAATTCGCCGCTGGTGGCGGCCGCCCTGTTCCAGGGCCTCGCCAAGCGCGGCCGGGTGCTGATGGACAATGCCGGCGGCCAGTGGACCTACATCACCCGCCCCCTGAACGGCGCCGGGCTCGACGGCTACAAGATCGCCGCCGCACGCCCCACCGATCCGCCGCTCAACCGGCGCATGCTGGGGACCGCGGCGAGCTTCGCCGTGCCGGTGGCCATCCTCATCGCCAGCCTGGTGGTGCTGTGGCTGGCGGTGGACCGCATCATCCTGCAATGGCTGCTGTATCTGCGGCGCGTGACAGCGGTCTACACCCACGGGCACTACAGCTTCCGGCCGACCCGCCTCGACGAGGCGCCGCGGGAGTTCCGCGTGCTCGGCCAGGCGGTGGAGAACATGGCCCGCGCGGTGCGCCAGCGCGATGCCCGGCTGCGCGAGGGCCTCGCCGAGAAGACCGCGCTGGTGCGCGAGATCCATCACCGGGTGAAGAACAGCCTTCAGGTGGTGGTGAGCCTGCTCAGCCTCTACAGCGCCAATGTTCCGCACGGCGCGGAGGACCGCCGCCGCTTCGAGCAGCTGCGCACCCGGGTCAACACCCTCGCCGTGGTCCATCGCCTGCTCTACGAGGCGCAGGAGGGCTCGGAGGTGAACCTCTCCGAGCTGCTCCGCGAGCTCGCCAGCCTCCTGGAGGCGGCCTCCGACCGGCGCCTGAAGGTGAACGTCTCGGCGCAGGACGTCCCTCTGCCGACCGATTCCGCCGTGCCCCTCGCGCTGATGGTGATGGAGCTCGCCATGACCTTCCTGCCGCCCCCCGGCAAGGGTCCGGTCGACATGCAGCTCTCCTGCGCGGAGGCGGACGAGACGGTGCGGATCGAGCTGCGCGCCACCGGCACCGTCGCCAGCCTCGTGACCGGCGGCGGGCCGGATCTCGCCCGCGGCTTCGCGAGCCAGCTCTCGGGCACCATCGTGTTCGACGAGGAGGACGATTTCTCCCTCGCCGTCGTCACCTTTCCCGCCCGCCGCGGCAGGCCGACGCCGCCGGCCGACTGACGCGCGCGGGGCCGAACCGCGTCCGCCGGAGCCGTATCCGTCGGCCGGCGCATCTCGTGCGGAACCATAGCCGGCATGGGTCGTTAAGGAAGGCAGCGCCCTCTGGCGCGCCTGTCCCCTCAAGCGAGCATGGCTGCGAAAAACCTGCCCTTTTTCGCAGCCATGTTCCAGGAGCACGGCATTATGGAAAAGGCTCGGACCAAGGGCACCTCCCATCGCGGCTTCGCGGCAATGGATGCGGAGAAGCAGCGCGCCATCGCGCGCAAGGGCGGGGAAAGCGTTCCCGCCGAGAAGCGCAGCTTCTTTCAGAACCGCGCGCTGGCGGCGGAAGCCGGCCGCAAGGGTGGCCAGAGCGTCGCCGACGAGGACCGCAGCTTCTCCCGCGACCGCACCCTCGCCTCCCAGGCGGGACAGAAGGGCGGGCAGCGGGGCGGCCACGGGGCGGCGCACGGCACCCATCGCACCTGAGCGACGCGGGCCGGGGGGCATGCCGGCAGGGGCTTTCGCCAGCGGCGAAGGCCGGAGGAGGCACACGTCTGCGCGCAGCCTGCGGAAGCGGGCGGATCGCGGGTGAAATGCGCGTGATCGCCGGCGCCTCCTCCGCCGGCATGAGGCAAGCGAAGCGGCGCAGGATCATTCTGCGACCGCGGTGCGCGCAATGCACCTTCGCATTGTGCAGCAGACCTTGCTTTCCATCGGCAACGGGCGTCTCGTATCAGTGTCGAGGATCGACGCCGGGCATGCGCTCTCGTTGGGGCGAAGGCTCGCGGTCGTCGGCACAGGCCGGGGCGCTTGACGGCGCGCCGGTACGAGCGATCCCGCCCATGGCCTGAGATATCAAGCCCGGAACGGATCGCGCAGACGTCCTCTCACCGCTGAAGGGAGACGGATCGGCCGTTCGCGATGCGCGCAGGGGGCGCAGGCCAAGGGCGCGAGCAAGCAGGTCCCGCTCTGGAACAGGTTGCCATGGATCGGCCGAAGGACCCCAAGCCAGCGGGTGCCCCCTCGGGAGGCCCCAAACCGGACGCCGCTGCTGCGGGCGGCAAGAGTCTGCAGTCGCAGGTGCTCGAATTCCTGCCGGCGCTGCGCGCGTTCGCGCGATCCCTGACGCGCAACCGCACCGAGGCCGACGACCTGGTGCAGGAAACCCTGCTCAAGGCCCTCTCGAACATCGACAAGTTCGATCCCGGCACCAATCTGCGCGCCTGGCTCTTCACCATCCTGCGCAACACCTATTACACCGACGTGCGCAAGCGCCGCCGCGAGAATGACGGGCTGTCGGTGCTGTCCCAGCAGGACACCAACGTGGGCCCCAGCCAGGAATGGTCCATGACGCTGAAATCCCTCAAGGAGGCGCTGGAGCACCTGCCCGACGACCAGCGCGAGGCGCTGGTTCTGGTGGGGGCGGCGGGGCTGTCCTACGAGGAGGCGGCGGAGGTGTGCGGCTGCGCGCTCGGCACCATCAAGAGCCGGGTCAACCGGGCGCGGGCGAAGCTGCTCACCCTGATGGGCGCCGAAGCCACCGAGGAGGTGGTGGCATCCGACGTGGTCGCCCTCTCCACCGCCGGCATGCGCAACGGCTGAGCCGTTCGCGCCCCCGCGCAGGACACCCTGGCGCCCTCAGCCCGGTTCCCAGCCTTGCGGCGCCAACTCGAAGCCGGCGAAATCGAAGGCCGGCGCCACGGTGCAGCCCACCAAGGTCCAGGCGCCGAGGCTCTCGGCCGCCTGCCAGGCATGGGGTGGAACCACGCCCTGCGGCACCTCGCCCGCCTCGAGGCGATTGCCGAGGGTGAGGGTGCGCCTGCGCCCGCCCGCATCGACGATGGCGAGGGCGAGCGGCGCGCCGGCATACCAATGCCAGACCTCGGCCGCATCCACCCGGTGCCAGTGGGACCGCTCGCCGGCGCGCAGCAGGAAATAGATGGCGGTGGAGGCGCCGCGCCCGCCGCCCGCGCCCGCGTCGCGGAAGGTCTCGCGGAAATGCCCGCCCTCCGGATGGGGCTGGAGGCCGAGGCGCGCGATGATCTCCGCCGCCGCGTCCTCCCCTGCCCGGTCGTCCGCCATGGCTCAGCCCTTGAAGTCGTTCTTGCGGGCGCGCAGCTCGGCGAACACCTCGGCCGACGGCGCCCCCGAGAGGCCGAGATGGGCGGCGATGCCCGGATCGTCGGCGCGGAGGAAGGGGTTGGCGGCCACCTCGTCGGCCATGAGCGAGGGAATGGTGGGCCGGCCCTCCGCGCGCCTGGCGGTGGCGGCGGCCATCTGCGCCTTCAGGGCCGCATTGTCCGGATCGACGCTCAGGGCGAAGCGGGCATTGGCGAGGGTATATTCATGGCCGCTGTAGACCGAGAGGTCGCCGGGCAAGGCGCGCAGGCGCTGCAGCGAGCCCCACAGCACCGCCGGATCGCATTCGAACGGGCGGCCGCAGCCGAGGGTGAACAGGGTGTCGCCCGAGAACAGCAGGTGCTCGTCCTCGAACAGATAGACCACATGGCCCTTGGTATGCCCCGCCGTCTCCAGCACCCGGCCGACCAGCGTGCCCACCGCGACCGGATCGCCGTCCACCACCGGCACGTCGAGATAGGGCACCTCGTCGGCCTCGGCCTTGGGGCCCACGACGGTGGCGCCATACTTGGCCTTCAGCGCCGGCACGCCCTGCACATGGTCGGCGTGGTGATGGGTGACCAGGATCTGGGTGAGGTTCCAGCCCTCCTTCTCCAGCGCGGCGATGATGGGCGCGGGATCGGGCGCGTCCACCACGGCGGTGGCATCGGTGGCGGGATCGTGGATCAGCACGGCGTAATTGTCGCTGAGGCAGGGAATGATGCGGATGGCGGCCGGCATGGTCTGTCCTTCCCTGGGGCGTCGTTGGCCTTCGGCCGATAGAATTAAGGATGTTTGGCCGATCCGCCACCGTCCGGACCGGGCATTTGCGCATTCGCGCACGATGTTACCAGCAGACGGGCAGGTTTAGGCAAGAGCGGCGGCGAAGGAAAGCGGCGTTTGGCCACGCGGCCCCTGCCCACGCAGACTTTACCGCCCGCTCCCTGCCCGCGCGGACTTGCCGGCGGCGATAGTCTATGCGACGCCGAATTGCCGCGCACGGCGCTCCCCGGCCGCGCGCGGGTGAAGAGGGCGGCGATGTATCTCGACGTGGTGGACCTGCGCAATTTCTACGCCCAGCCGCTCGGGGTGATGACCCGCCGGCTGCTCGGGCGGGCCATCCGCGCGCGGTTTTCCGATGTCACGGGCCTCGCGGTGCTGGGGCTCGGCTATGCCACGCCCTATCTCGGCGTGTTCCGCGAGGAGGCCGAGCGCTGCATCGCGGTGATGCCGGCGGCCCAGGGCGTGGTGCGCTGGCCCTCCTCCGGCCCGACGCTCGCCACCCTCGCCGACGAGATGCTGCTGCCTTTGCCCACCGCCAGCATGGACCGGGTGCTGGTGGTGCATGCCCTGGAGATGACCTCCAACGCCGCCGAGATGCTGCGCGAGGCCTGGCGCGTGCTGGCGCCGGGCGGGCGGCTGCTCGCCGTGGTGCCGAACCGGCGCGGCGTCTGGGCGCGCATCGACACCACGCCGTTCGGCAACGGCCGTCCGTTCTCGCGCGGCCAGGTGGTGGCGCTGCTGCGGGAGGCGCTGTTCACGCCGGTGGGCTGGAGCGAGGCGCTCTACGCTCCGCCGAGCGGCTGGTTCCTGCGCACCGCGGTGGCGTTCGAGCGGGTCGGCGGGCAGCTCTCCTTGCCGTTCTCCGGCGTGCTGGTGGTGGAGGCGACGAAGCAGCTCTACCGGCCCGCCATGGTGCGCCGGCCGCAATCCGTGCTGGAGCCGGCGCTGGAGCCCGTGCTGGTGCCCGGCGGGGTGCCCGCCGGCTGAGTCAGCCTTTCCGGGTCAGCAGGAACACCGCCTGCTCGCCGAACAGGTTCCACACCCACCACGGCATGTTGAAGCGCACCCGGTGGCCGGAGGAATCCAGCGCCACCGCCTTCTCCATCTTCGCATCCACGAGGTCCGCCAGCTCCACGAAGTCGCGGATGGTGCAGAAATGGATGTTGGGGGTGTCGTACCACGGGATCGGCATGTTCTCCGTCACCGGCATGTGGCCGTTGACGAGCAGGTCGAGGCGCGAGCGCCAGTGGCCGAAATTGGGGAAGGAGATGATGGCCTTGCGGCCGATGCGCAGCATCTGCTCCAGCACCCAGCGCGGCCGGCGGGTGGCCTGCAGGGTCTGGGAAAGGATGACGTAATCGAAGGCGTCGTCGGGATAATAGGCGAGGTCCACGTCGGCATCGCCCTGGACCACCGCAAGGCCGCGCGCCACCCCCGCATTCACCCCCTCGCGCGACAGTTCGATGCCGCGGGCGTCGCACTGGCGCGTGGTGGCGAGCAGGTCGAGCAGCTCGCCGCCGCCCGAGCCGACGTCGAGCACCCGCGAGCCCGGCGCCACCATCTCCGCCACCACCACCAGATCGACGCGCCCGCCGGTGAGGCGCACCGCGCCTTCGTCGAGCACAGGTTCAGAAATCGCCATGGGCGTCACGCATCCTTGGTCGGCGGCAGGCCGACGGCGCGGGCGGCGGCATCGAGGAAGCCCTGGGTGATGGCGAACAGCTCCGGCTCCTCCAGAAGGAAGGCGTCGTGGCCCTTGTCGCTCTCGATCTCGGCGAACGAGACGCTGGCGCCCGAGGCGTTCAGCGCATGGACGATGGCGCGCGATTCGTCGGTGGGGAACAGCCAGTCGGAGGTGAAGGAGACGACGCAGAAGCGCGTCTTCGAGCCCCGAAAGGCGTTGGCCAGCACCCCTCCGTAGTCCGCCGCGAGGTCGAAATAATCCATGGCGCGGGTCACATAGAGATAGGAATTGGCGTCGAAGCGCTGCACGAAGGCCTCGCCCTGGTGGCGCAGGTAGCTCTCCACCTGGAAGTCGGCGTCGAAGCCGAAGGTGGGCATGGCGCGGTTCTGCAGGCGCCGGCCGAACTTGCGGTGCAGCGCCTGGTCCGACATGTAGGTGATGTGCGCCGCCATGCGCGCCACCGCGAGGCCGCGGCTCGGCATGACGCCCTCCTCCAGATAGCGCCCGCCGCGCCAGTCGGGATCGGCCATCACCGCCTGCCGGCCCACCTCGTGGAAGGCGATGTTCTGCGCCGAATGGCGCGCGCCGGTGGCGAGGGGCAAGGCGGAGAACACCCGCTCGGGATAGCTCGCCGCCCATTGCAGCACCTGCATGCCGCCCATGGAGCCGCCGGCCACGCAGAACAGCTTCTCGATGCCGAGATGATCGACCAGCATGGCCTGGGCGTTCACCATGTCGCGGATGGTGACCACCGGCATGGCGAGGCCGTAGGGCGCGCCCGTCGCCGGATTGACCGACGACGGGCCGGTGGTGCCCATGCACCCGCCGAGCACGTTCGAGGAGATCACGAAGAAGCGCCGGGTGTCGATGGGCTTGCCCGGACCCACCAGCGTGTCCCACCAGCCGGGCTTGCCGGTGATGGGATTGATGTTGGCGGCATGCTGGTCGCCGGTCAGCGCATGGCACAGCAGCACCGCGTTGGAGCGCGCGGCATTGAGCTCGCCATAGGTCTGGTAGGCGATCTTGAGGTCGGGCAGGAGCACGCCGGCATCGAGCTTCAGCGGCCGGTCCGCGCCGAAACGGACCACGAGGGAATGGGGCTCGTCAGCCTCCCCCCGCGCCACGGCATCAGCGCGGGCCTCGCTCTCGGCGTCGAGCGGAGCGGGAGAGGCGTCCTGAGGGACGGTGGAATTCATGGCAGCACCAAGCGACGGCGCCTCGCGCCTGTCAAGCCATGGCTCCGTGAGGCAGGGCGGGCGCGGAACAAAGCGGGGCCGGCGGGCAGGTCCCTGATTCGCGCGCCTTCCGTCGCCGTTCCGTTCCGCTCGGCGGCGGCACCTGTCCCGGATCGGGACAGCCCGTCCGGCCGGGAACAGGCCGCGAACCCCGCCCCCGTCAGCGATTCGCCCCGGCTGCGTTCGCCGGTTGTTCGCCTCCGCCCTTTCGCGCTCGCCTCGCCGTCCCAATATGCTACAGGTGCCCCCGATAGAGCGGACAAGACCTCAGCCGATGGATGACGTCACCCAATGGGCCGTGCTGCCGCGCTCGGTGAGAGCGCGCGGGGTGAGCGCGGTCCTCGGCCCGACCAACACGGGCAAGACCCATCTCGCCATCGAGCGCATGCTCGGCCACGAGAGCGGCATCATCGGCCTGCCGCTGCGCCTCCTGGCGCGCGAGGTCTACCAGCGCATCGTCGAGAAGGTGGGCTCGGAGAAGGTCGCCCTCGTCACCGGCGAGGAGAAGATCAAGCCCAAGGCCCCGCGCTACTGGGTGGCCACCGTCGAGGCCATGCCGCGCGACCTCGACGTCTCCTTCGTCGCCATCGACGAGATCCAGCTCGCCACCGACCTCGACCGCGGCCACGTCTTCACCGACCGGATGCTGAACCGGCGCGGCCGCCACGAGACCCTGCTGCTCGGCGCCGCCACCATGCGCCCGCTGGTGGAGAAGCTGCTGCCGGGCGTGAACGTGGTGGTGCGCCCGCGCCTTTCCACCCTCGCCTTCGCCGGCGAGAAGAAGATCTCCCGCCTGCCCCGGCGCACCGCCATCGTCGCCTTCTCGGCGGATGAGGTCTACGCCATCGCCGAGTTCATCCGCCGCCAGCGGGGCGGCGCGGCGGTGGTGATGGGGGCGCTCTCGCCGCGCACCCGCAACGCCCAGGTGGAGCTCTACCAGTCGGGCGACGTGGACTATCTGGTGGCCACCGACGCCATCGGCATGGGCCTCAACCTCGACGTGGACCACGTGGCCTTCGCCTCGGACCGCAAGTTCGACGGCTGGCAATACCGCAAGCTCAACCCCTCCGAGATGGCGCAGATCGCCGGCCGCGCCGGACGGGCGACGCGGGACGGCACCTTCGGCACCACGGGGCGTTGTCCACCGTTCGAGGCGGATATGGTTGAGCGGCTGGAAGAGCACGTGTTCGACACGGCCAAGGTGTTGCAGTGGCGCAACGCCGTGCCGGATTTCTCGTCCACCGCGGCGCTTCTCGCCAGCCTCTCCAGGCTTCCGAAGGAGGAGGGCCTCACCCGCGCGCCCACCGCCGACGACGTGCGGGTGCTTGAAATCATGAGCCGCGAGGCCGAGGTGGCGCGGGTCGCGACCAGCCCGAGGGAGGTCGAGCGCCTGTGGGACGTGTGCCAGGTGCCCGACTATCGCAAGGTCTCCCCGGGCGCCCATGCGGAGCTGGTTTCCACCCTGTTCGGGCATCTGAAAGGCGGGGGACGCATCCCCGATGACTGGTTCTCCCGTCAAATCGCCTTGACCGATCGGCAAGAAGGCGACATCGACACGCTGTCGAACCGGATCGCGCAGGTGAGGACCCTCACCTTCGTGGCCAACCGGCCCGACTGGCTCGAAGATCCAGGGCACTGGCAAGGCGTCACGAGAGGGGTCGAAGACAAGCTGTCCGACGCGCTGCACGAAAGGCTGGCTCAGCGTTTCGTGGATCGGCGGACCAGCGTGCTCATGCGGCGCCTGCGAGAGAACAAGATGCTTGAGACTGAAATCAGCAAGAGTGGGGACGTCACCGTCGAGGGGCACGTCATCGGCCACCTTCACGGCTTCCAGTTCGCGGCGGACACCACCGCCGGCGGCGAGGAGGCCAAGGCCCTGCGCGCCGCCGCCCAGCAGGCGCTCGCCGGCGAGATCGAGGCGCGCGCCACCCGCCTGTCGCAGGCGGTGGACGAGGCCTTCGTGCTCACCAACGACGGCACCATCCGCTGGACCGGCGAGGCGGTGGCGAAGCTCATCCCCGGCGACGAGGTGCTCAAGCCCCGCTTCAAGATCATCGCCGACGAGCATCTCACCGGCCCCGCCCGCGACCAGGTGGAGGCCCGCGTCACCCTCTGGCTCGCCGCCCATGTGGACAAGCTGCTCGGCCCGCTGCTGAAGCTCGGCGCGGCGGAGGACGTCACCGGCATCGGCCGCGGCATCGCCTTCCAGATCGTCGAGGCGCTCGGCGTGCTGGAGCGGGCCCGGGTGGCCGAGGAGATGAAGAGCCTCGACCAGACGGCGCGCGCGGCCCTGCGCGGCTATGGCGTGCGCTTCGGCGCCCATCACATCTATCTGCCGGCCCTGCTGAAGCCGGCGCCGCGCTCGCTGGCGGCGGAGCTTTATGCCCTGAAGCACGGCGGCCTCGCCCAGAAGGGGCTCGACGAGCTGCCGCACCTCGCCGCCTCGGGCCGCACCTCCATTCCGGTGGATCACGACATCCAGAAGGGGCTCTACCGCGCCGTGGGCTTCCGCGTGTGCGGCGAGCGGGCGGTGCGCGTGGACATTCTGGAGCGTCTCGCCGATTTGATCCGCCCGGCGCTGGCCTGGCGGCCCAACTCCCCCGGCCCCAAGCCGGCGGGCGCCGTGGACGGGCGCGGCTTCACCGTCACCGTGGGCATGACCTCCCTGGCCGGCTGCTCGGGGGAGGATTTCAGCTCCATCCTCAAGTCGCTGGGCTATCGCATGGAGCGCCGGCCGCCGCCTCCGCCGGAGCCCGAGACCGCCGAGGCCGCGCCCGCCGCGCCGGTGGAGCTGGCGCCCGTGCCGGAAGGCGCCATCGAGGCCGACCTCCTGTTCGACGCGCCGCCCGCGCCCGAGGCCGAGGTTGCGGCGGAAGCCGCGCCCGAGATGGAAGCCGAGGTTGCGGCAGAAGCGGCGCCCGAGATGGAAGCCGCGGTTGAGGCGGACGCCATGCGCGAGGCTGCGGCCACAGAGGAGGCCGCCGCCGAATCGGGCGAGGCTCATGCCCCGATCACCGAGGACGTGGTGGAAGCCGAGGCCGCCGAGGAGGCCCTGGAAGCGTCCGGCGATCCCACCGCCGCCGAATCCGCCGAGGAGGTGGATGCCGCGGCCGTGCCCGGTGGCCCGGAGGCCATCGAGGGCGCGCCCGTGGAAGGCGAAGGTCACGAAGCGGTTGCGGCCGAGGCCGGCGCGGAGGCTCCCGCCGAGCCCGAGCTCATCGAGGTGTGGCGTCCCGGCCGTCCGCCCGGCGCGCCGCGGCGCGAGAGTCCGCCCCAGCGCGAGGGCCAGCGCCCCGGCGGCAAGGGCGG